>Ga0181373_1000386_pt1 | contig 9849 bp, 7 predicted proteins | sample LowvirmetaG_3_FD_130159 | JGI IMG/M metagenome (GOLD analysis project Ga0181373, IMG submission 130159) | Marine viral communities from the Subarctic Pacific Ocean - Lowphox_09 viral metaG | ecosystem: Environmental > Aquatic > Marine > Oceanic | place: Subarctic Pacific Ocean | collected 2015-12-05 | reverse complement strand
TTGAGTAAATAACATACTTTCAAAAGTACTTGCTATTAAAGCATAACTTGCAGTTGTTGATGCAGAAGCATAACTTGCAGAAGTAGATGAGGTTGCATAACTTGCAGAAGTAGATGTGGTTGCAAAACTTGCACTTGTAGAACTTGATGCATAACTTGCACTTGTTACAGGACTATCTAATATACTCGCTGTTAAAGCGTAACTTGCAGTTGTTGATGCAGAAGCATAACTTGCAGAAGTTGAAGCTGAAGCATAACTTGCGCTTGTAGCAGTTCCTATTTCAAAATCTCCTTCAACAAAACTTGCAGTTAATGCATAACTTGCAGAAATTGAACTTGATGCATTAATTGCATAACTTGAAGTGATTGATTCACTTGCATACAAAGCGTGACTTGCTGATTGTGCAAAGCTTGCAGTGCCTACAAATCCTACTTGATTAACTAAAGGCATACTAACTGTTATACCTGTAATTCCATTATCATTCTGACCTCCTGAAATTAATAATGATCCAGTAATGACTGCACTACCTGAAAATGGGAATCCTACTCCCTCTACATTTTCAACATGACTTGCAGTTAATGCATAACTTGCAGTTGTTGAACTTGATGCATAACTTGCACTTGTTGAGCTTGATGCATAACTTGCACTTGTAGCAGTTTCTATTTCAAAAGTCCCTACAACATGACTTGCTGTTTGAGCATGACTTGCTGATTGTGCAAAACTTGCTGTACCTATAAATCCTACTGTGTTAGCAGGCATATTAGCAGTAATTCCTACTGAAGAACTCATTTGCAAATTACCTGTCATTTGGTGAACAATAGTATTATTAGAGCTTGAACCAAATATAAATGCATCATTAGAAGAAGAAATTACTATATCATTTATTGTTACAAAATCACCCACTGATAAAGTATCTGTAGATATAGAGGATGCTGATACTGAACCTGTAATTCCATTACTTGCACTTATGTAACTTGATGTAAATTTTGTGATTTCTGCTGAAGGTGATGTGATTTCTCCTCCAAATATTTTAGATCCACTTACAGTCCCACTTGCAGTTATATTTGAGGCTGTTATAAAACCAGATCCACTTAAAAGTAATGAACCTGTGATAACTGCTTGGGAACCTTCAGGGTTAGTAGCTACTAATGTGTCTGAACCTGAATATGGAAAGCTTGCTCCTCCACCATCTCCTGCATTTAGAGCAAAACTTGCAGTAGTTGCAAAACTTGCAGAAGTAGAACTACTTGCATAACTTGCACTCAATGTAGTACCATCTATAAAGCTTGCAGTTAATGAGTAACTTGAGGTTGTTGAAAAACTTGCAGAAGTAGAACTTGATGCGTAACTTGCACTCATTATAGGACTGTCTAGTATACTTGCGGTTAATGCATAACTTGCAGTTGTTGAACTTGATGCATAACTTGCACTAAAAGTGTTAGATGAAGAAATAAATTCAATTGAATATTGACCTAAATTATTAGTATCTTCTGTAATTGCTAAAACATTTCCTCCAAAAGTTGTTTGATTTATAAATTCACCATCATCATCAAAGTTATCAATTGTAAAACTATCAGGAGTATCTTGTAAAGATATAAATGTATTATTAGATCCTTCAAAACTTTCTGTTTGGTAAAATTGACCCGTAGTTGTATCAACTAATAGCATTTTAAGATTAGCAGCTGTTTCTTCTTCTGAACTGTCATACACAGAAGTACTTGCAAATAATTTTCCACTTGAACTTAAGTGTTGTACATTAGTATGTTTATCATGAGGAGTTATAGTAAGTAAAGATGCATTTGAATCGTAATTAGCAATGTCGTCAATTCCTGATATAACTTCAAAGAATCTACCATTATCATTATTACTACTAATAGTGTCAATTGCAATTGTTAAAGATCCTCTAGATTGTATACTTGGTTGGTTATCTCTACCTATATTGTCAGTACTAACAAAATTATCACTAGTAACATCACTAGAAATACCTGTACCATCAAGTTGTTGGTTTTGAATTTCTACCCCAAAATAACCTTGTGAAGCTGATGTTTCCCAATCTAAAAAATTTCCATTTTCTTTACCTGATAATATTTTAAGTTGTCCACGAGATTCAGGATGTAAATAACCTAATTCTCCATCTGGTGAAGCTTGCCCTTGAAAAAATGTACCTCCTACTACAAGTTGAGTTAATTCAACTTCAATCATTACATAAGGTGTATTTTCAACATCTCCCTCATTCCCATATTGAGCATCAGTATAATGACCTAAAAGGTAATTACTAGTATACAAATTTGATGTAGCTGCACCATTTTCATCTGTAAAAATACTAAATCCAGTTGTTTCAGGATCTTCTGGGTCATTTGGAATTTGTGTTGGGTTATAAAGAGGACTTGTAGTATCAATCTCTATTGCATAGAAAGTTGCATAATCCCCATAAGGTGTTACTTCAATATTACTAATAATATCTGGAATACCTAAAATAGCCATGTTGGCTAATGCAGTAGGTATGTCTGTGATATAAATTGGAATAAAAACAGATAATAACTCTTCTTCTTCAGTTGTTATAGTAGGTTCTAAACCATTTAAGTTTGTAAAGTGAGTATAAATATGAGCAGCATCAGCTGATCTTCCTATAATAGAACCTAATCCTGTTTTAAGATTTCCTACTATATGGGTACTACCTATTACTTCAAGTTGATTTCTTACTATAGTTCTACTACCACTTCCTAAAAATTGGGTAAAAATACCTTGATATCCTCCACCTCTTCTATTAGTTGGACTACCAATAAGAATATTAGAACCTGATTTTTTTGATTTTATATTAATTTTATTTGGTACAACTTGAAAAACATTAACACCTCCTTCATCAGTTATACTTGTTGAAGTTGCATTTAAATTAATATTACTTGTAACTTGGTTAAAATTAACAATGTCTTCAGATGATATTGTTATCGTACCTGAATTTGTACCATCAATATTTCCTAATAAAATATCATTAAAATGGATTAATTTATTTGTAAAAGGATTTGTACTTTTTTTAGTGTGAAGTTTTATCCCTTTATTAGGGGTACGTCTACCACTAGCATCTACAGTTGCTTGATCTGTGATAATACTTAATCCATTAGAACTATTTTTAAGAATTAAGAGAGGGATATCTAAATCATTATGACCAAAATCAAAATCATCATTACCAAAACCACCACCATTTATATCTGGTTTAACCTCAAAAATTACTTTATCCTGAGTAGGTTTTAAAACTTGAAATTTCCCCTTTATTTCTAAATGTTCACTTGCAGGGGATATTTTGTCTACTACTATTTCACTTTTTAAACTCATATTTTATTAATTAAAATCTTTAATTCTAAGTCTTGCATCATCATTTATTCTAATAGACCCCAAATTAGTTACATGTATTGTATTTGGGGCTCCTACTGAGTAGGGAGCTAATTTTTTTCCTATATGGATAGGACCATACCAATTTGCTGAGTTTCCTGCAGGTATATTAATATTGTTCCCAACATATTTAGGATTAGAACCAAATGAACCTATATTAAATATTATATCTGTAGCGCCACCAGGAGATGTTACGGTTATGTCTCCTGTTTCGTTATCAGCTAAAATATTTGGTTGTTGGGGTTTTATTATAAGTTTAGATCCTGGATTTACTGTTACTTTTACTCCAGGTGCTATTGTAATTTTATAATTATCACCTACACCTATATATTCTGCTACACTAGGTGTAGTTACTGTACCAATCTTAATTGATTGGCTTATAATTCCAGGTTGAGAAGTAATAACATCTTCCATTATTACATTACCTCCTGTAAATGAAACACCTCCTTCAGATTTAAATTCTATTTGGTTTTTAGAGCCTGAGTATTTAAATCCAACATCATTTAGAAGTTCTACTCCTTTTCCAGCATTACCAAAATTTTCTGGATTCCCCTTAAATTGATATTTACCTAAAAATTCATGGGGATTTGTATGACTAGGTCTAACTTTTAATGAACCTGTTAATTCTAATGGTACTGTTTCTTTAGGACCTAATGATGTTCTTGCTGTACTAAAAGATGCTGCTTCAAAAGTATTTGCTACTTTTACATCAATTCTGTCACCTGCTGATGATGCTGAAGCTTCTAAATCAATAAAAGTTGAAGCAGAAGTAAAACCTCTTAATTTTTTAACAGGAATACCATCAGTAGATTTTCTTTTTGCTTCAATAGCTTTAAGTTCTTCTACATCAGTTTTACTAAGAGATTCTGTAACACCTGTATCTGTGTCTACTAATTTTATTGAATTTTTTGCAACAAAAATTTCTTTCCAAGGAAGTGCTTTACTACCTAAAGTAAAAGTATCTCTAAGTTCTGGTAATAAACTACCACTAATTATAGAATCTTCTTTAGTATTAACTAGAGAATCTATTAAATCTATAAAACTTTGAACTGATAATTTATCTCCTGATTCAAATTTACTTTTTAAGTCTTTTCTATTTAATTTTGCCATTTTTATAAATTATAAAGTGAACTCACCATCAATAATTATATCTTCTAATCCTAACCCGTCTATTAAATGTTCAATATTTTGAGTTCCTAGTGCTTTTCTTACTTCTTCTCTTGTTAATGGTTTTCCTGTTGGTAAAACTGATAATTCACCATTAAATATAACTGAAGATTTACTAAAGAATTTAGATGGTTGTTGTGTTAATTCTTTATTAATACTATCTGGTACTAAATATCCTTGTAATTTTAAATTAAATGTAGTTTTTATAATTCTATTATCACCTATATTTAATTCTGTGGTGTTGTTAAATTGATCTATTTTTGAATTAAATTTAAATTTTTCTTTATCACCCCAATAAGAATCTGAGGAATAATTGATAGATTCAATTAATTTATTCATTTGAGAAATATAATCACACCAAATAGTGCAAGTATAATCTAATGTGATAAAATCAGGGATTACAACTGTGTGGAACTGTTGGGATGGTTTTTTATTTTGTAATGCTGAAAAATTATCATATTGATTTCTTTTATTAAATTTTTCTTGAAATACATAATATAATTGAGGGTTATTAGCATCTAATTTATTACCTAAATCTCTTCGTTTTTCAACTGAATTTCTTTTAAACATAATTAAAGGAACTTGTAATTTTCCTTCTTTATCTCTAAAATATCCATCTTTTTGAATAGATTTCCATCTTTCAGGGGCTCCATACATTACAGGAACATTAACATTATCCCCATTTGATATTATATTAGGTTTTATAACTTCATTAAAATAATACATTACTGCTTCATCATGATCCATTAAACCAATTGAAACATCTTGTACTGTGTCATCTTTTCTTGATGTTATTGTACCTCTATTGATGTTTGTTCTATTGTCAGGGTTTGGAAATTTTTCAACAGGAAAACCTTCGGCAAAACCTGATTGGAGGTTTTGTCTTAATTTGTTATACCCACTTGCAGGTATTGGTCTTCTTGGATTTATTCTTTTATCTGACATTTTTTATTCTTATTAATCTTATGTTGTTCCTCCTGGTCCTGCCGCTTGAAGATTTGATATATTTCCATCTATTTTTGTAGTTGTTGGATATTTTCCGCCTCTAAGAGGTATTAAATTTAATTTTTCTACTCTTGAAATATGTGTGTTTACTATCATAGAATAACTACCTCCAAAATCTATAGTTTCTGTGGATAAAGCATAATCTGGATCCCTACCCATAAAAAGTTGATTTTCTGTTCTGCTATCTACTTCATAAAAATTATTACGAAATAAAATTAGATCTCCTACTTCAGGTAATAAATTTATATCTTGTAATTCTTGTTTTAAAAATCTAAAATCAATGATTTGATTAACGTCAGGACCAAAATCATCAGATGACCACGATTGGTCTTGTCTGTTGATTAAACTTGCTATTTTTAATGGTTCATAGTAATTTTTACCAGGTGCTTCACCATAAACATTTACATTAGTTTGTTCTAAAGCAAATTTATAGTATGCGACTTCTGTTTGGATAATGTCGTTTATAAGTTCTTTGCTTACACTTTTAAATAATGATATGTCTCTTGATCCTCCAAATAAAGCCATTATTTACGTCTTAAGGTATCTAATTTATATTTAAATGATTTTACTCCTGGTATTCTTAAATCTGTTCTATCCTTACTTTGGGTTAGGATATCATTTTTTATTTGTTCTAAATCTTGTTTAGCGTCTCCTCTTGTTACAAATTTTATAACAATAATAGTATGTTCAGAAGTACTTTGAGTCATATATTCGGGAGGGGTTACATTTCTTACAGTAGTTATTTTTTGTAAGGCTCTAATTTGGTCTAATATTTCAGTAATAGAAATTTTTTTATCAGAAGATAACAAAGCTGTTATTTCAAATGTATTTAATAATTCTGTTAGTATACTAGTTAATTTTATCATTATCCTATATAAATTGGGTAAGGAACTTTGTAAAAAGTTTCTTGTGTTAATTGGGCTTCTTGGTTTTGTCTTTCAAGTTGTTTAACTCTAGTTGTTTCTTCTAAGAATGTTTTTAATTCTTCAATTAAAGCTGTTTTTTCAGCTGAAGCTTCACTTAATAGTCTTTGATAATCTAATGTTGTTGTATCACCTGGAATTGGGACTGATTGATATTTACCTCTTACACTACCTAACATTTCTTTAGCTAATGCTAAAGCATATCTACGAATCCATTGTTTACCAGGTTCATTAATATATTTGTATACTGGATTTTTATAAGGAACATTTGATATGTTTGTTATACCTCCTGTTGTATCTTTAACAGGATTATTAGCTACTGATTTTAAAACATATTCATAATGTAAAGTATAGTCATTTTGTGGTATAGGAAATAATTTTAAATATCTATTATTTTCAACGTCAAAATGATATGCTGATTTTCTAATACTATCATTTAATTCAATAGCTTGAATTTTTAAAATATCAAAATACATAGGCATTAACATAAAGTTAACACCTGGTGAATAATTACCAAACCCAAATGATTGCATTAATGACTGAATTCCTGTTCCTGTACCTGCGTATGGATCAAAGTATCTATTAATGGCTGCGGGGGCATAATGGTAAACTCGTTTTAAATAAACTGCTTCTGAACCACTTAATGAAGATGAAACATCTGAAAGTAAATCATATCCTTGTTGTCCTGCTGTTACATTTAATGTTCCTTTTTCTAATTTATAATTTCCTCCTGCCCCATCAGCTTCACTACCATATTGTTCTGCTATATTAATTGTGTTGCCTAAATTAGGGGTAATTATATTATTATTTAAAGCTGATGATGTAGGGGTTCCTTCTAAAGTATGGAAGCTATTTATTATCTGAAAATGATAAAGTTGAGAACCATATTCATTAATAGCTTCTTCAAAACAAGTAAATAAATTTACTGCTTGTAGTTCAATGTCTACTAATGGATAACCCATACGCCTTACACACCAATCTGCTACTTTGTCTGCGTCAGATTGGAATTGAGCATCTGCATCGTAGAATCCAAAAGGGGTATCTCCTGCGTTAAATGATGAGGATCCGGGCCATATAGGAATGTTTGCCATTTTTAAATAGGTTGGTTCCTATATAAATATAAACAAATTTTAGAAAGGTCCAACAGATCTTGAAACAAATCTAGGGATTTGATGTTCTATTCCATTACTTACACTACTACCACCTACATCTTGTGTAGTTGATCCTTTAAATGCATGTAATACATTATTAGTATTAGGAACAGCATAAAAACCTGATGGTGCAGGATGGTTTAAAGAAGCACTTAAATATATATGTGATCCTGTAAGATACCCACTACCTGTGTGTGAACCAGAAGGACCATTAGAACCTGATTGGTAAAATAAAGTTACTGATGTTCCTGAAGAGGATGCAGCTGATTTTGAAGATGAATTATACTTAAAAGATCCACTTCTAATAATAATATTACTTTCATAAACTATAATTTCTTTTGTAGGTACAAATAATATATCATTAGGGTCAAAAAATGCACCTGCTCTGGATTCTCCTACTTTATGTTCACCATCTCCATAAATTTTAGCTTTTACTAAAAATTGTGAATATCTTCCAGCGGCACTATTAACACCATTTACAAATTGAGTAGTTCCTATACCTTTTATAGAACTAGATTCACTTCCTGATAGGGCAATAGCATTTTTATTAGATCCTGTGTTAAAAAATCTATGTGTAAATGATGATGTAAAACCTTGTTGATTTAATGAGTGAAGAGGACCACCAGGGGAAAATGAAAAAGTTGCTGCTGTACAGAAAGTTGATGAATTTTGAATTAATAAATCTATAGATCCACCATTAGTCCCAGATGAACTTACTATTCCCGAAGCTTGATTAACTGCTTCTGGGGCGGTTGATCCTACTGATCTAAAAACAAAAGATGGAGCTGGTTGGCCATCTTCTTGATCTTCTGATATTAAAGTTATAAATTCATCATTATTTAAAGTAGCACCAAAACCTCCTGGTCCAAAAAAACTAGCACTCATTCGAGTTTTAGAAGTAGGACTTGATGATTTTTTTGTAATAAAATTATTTACCATAGTTTTAAAAACATCAAATCTAAGACCTAAATAATTAAATCTTTTCTCAAACTTAATTATTTGAAGTTGAGCAGCTGATGTAATTAAAGAAGCATCAAAAAATCCTCCTTGTTCTACAGATGATCTACCTCTTAAAAATCTATGGGGTATATCACGGGTAAAATCCTTAGGTTCTCTTTCATCTGCAAAATCCTCATCATCTCTAATTGTTTCGAATTTTTGATGATAAAATTTTCCTCTTATTACTTTTAGCTTTTGTATAGATTCTGGTATGGCCATAATATTTTAAGTTTATTCTATAATAAATATAAAGGAACAATAAAAAATATTACATTTTTATTAAACGATCAAATACATCATCTATAGCTTCATGACGATGGTTGTCTTCTAACACTCTTTTATAAACATAATCTGAATCTGTTATTTTAGCTATGTCATGAATTGCAGAGTAATTTGTATCTTTTAAATCAATTTGTTGATTATCACCACAAAATATCATTGTTGAATTTTTTCCTAACCTACCTAAAGCCATTCTTAATTGTGAGCGAGTTAAATTTTGAAATTCATCTACAATAACAATACTGTTTTCAAATGTACGGCCTCTAAAGTGGGCTAATGAAACCAATTCAATAGATTCATCTTTTTCCATACGTTCTAATGCCTCAGGTTTATTGTAAATTTTTCGCATATTTGAACGAATAGGAACGAGCCATGGTTCCATCTTTTCTTTTTCTGATCCTGGTAAAAATCCATTATCCTCGGTGGATACTGTAGGTCTTGTTATGATGATTTTATTGGTCATTCGTTTAAAAAACATGTCTAAAGCTACTTGACAAGCTAATAATGTTTTACCACTACCTGCCTTTCCAACTATAAAGTTGTAGGGGTGATGGAGTATTGCTTGTTTTGCTGCTTTTTGTTCTTCTGAAAGTGTTAAAGAAAACTTAATTGGTCCCTTTGGTGGGGTTTTTTCAATGTTTGATTTAGCCATAAAATGTAACGTTTTATTATACATATAAAAAAAAGAGCCGCTAGGCGGCTCTTTATAAAATTTAATAAATTAACTATTAAGTAGATACTGTATAATTTAATGAAGCTGTATTACCTGCTGTTTCACCTCTACCTAATGCTATCCATGATGTACCGTCACACCAACATTCAATTTCAGCACCAATAGAACCAGGAGCTGCTAACTTATCTGCTGCTGCATCACCCATTGTAATTAATGTATCAGCAACTGGGGTTTCAACACTAATTATTTGTGCTACTAAAGA
>Ga0181373_1000383_pt1 | contig 9914 bp, 7 predicted proteins | sample LowvirmetaG_3_FD_130159 | JGI IMG/M metagenome (GOLD analysis project Ga0181373, IMG submission 130159) | Marine viral communities from the Subarctic Pacific Ocean - Lowphox_09 viral metaG | ecosystem: Environmental > Aquatic > Marine > Oceanic | place: Subarctic Pacific Ocean | collected 2015-12-05 | reverse complement strand
GAGATGCATATTGAGCAATATCACTCTGTTTAGTTGAAACGCCTGCTAGCTCTAGTATTTTAATAACTAATTCTGTTTCTTCAGAAGCATGTAAATCAAAATTTACGGAACTAGAAGAATTATATAAGCTTACCCCATTAACAACGCCTCCAGCCCATTCTACAGCTGTTGGTGTGGCTATAAGATTACAAGTTACACCGCTAGTTATTGTAGTAGGATAAACTTGTATAGACTTTTCTCTAGTGGCAGCAGTAGTACCGCTTGAAGTATTTATATAAACAGGATTAGATACCGTTGGTGATGTTAACGGTGAATTAAGAATACTATATATTTTGTTTTGTTTGATTTTATCAATTTTAACATAAGTACCGCTATTGTTAAAAAACAAATCGCCTATTCTATAATAATCAGGTAATGTGCCAACACCGCCACTAGACATAGTTACGTCTTGATTAAACTTTTCAAATATATCTATTTTTTCTTCTAATATTTTAACCATGTCTGCGTGCACAGTACTATTACCTGGTAATCTAATAAACTGATTAAGGTCATAAAAATATTGCTCAAATATATCCATTTGTGCTTGATTAGCAAATATATTAAATTCTTGCGGAGTAATATAACCTCGCTGCTCTTTATTAGATATTGCTAATACTCTTGTATAAACAGTATTTACGTTTACGCTCATAGTTATTTTTTATTATATAGTAATTAGGCCCCTGTAAAAGGAGCCTAACTACTAATTGACTTATAGTCGTTTTTCAATATTATTCAAAACTTCCATGCCTTCATCTGTTTTAAAATAGGCTGCAAGCGCTGAATAGGGATGTTCATCAAACGGTACTGTCATAAGTTTTCGTCCAGTATTAGCGTGAGTGAACGTTCTATTATCTTTTGATAAAGCAATAACGCCGGCTTCTGTTGCACGAATACCAATATTACGTAAATGTACGTTTTCATCATTTGCCAGTTCTATGAACAAATAAGGATTGTTACGTGCAAATACAAGCAAATCGCGTTTAAGCTCCTTAGAACTCATTGTAGATACCGCAGATCCGATTTCTACACGCATAATTGCCTCGGCTTGATCAATGTCCATTTCAGAAGCTAAATTCATAGCGTCTAATTCTAACTCAATATTATCAACTTGCTCTTCAGCGATAGCTTTAGGGTTATATTCCTGTATTCTATTATCTAAAATAAATGGATGATATAAAGAAAGTAGCTGTTGAAGTGCTACATTTTCTTTTGGTACAGTTAATGCCCCGTCTCTAAATACAATACGACCTAATGTAACAGGTCCTTGTTGTTCGTCAACAAATACAGATTTTTGATTTGTTGCGTATCTTAATTCTCTTTGATAACCTTTTTCTGGATCAAACCATAACAAAGGTTTTCTTCTTGAGTGCATAGCTGGTAATACAAATACAATAGGCTTACGTAATGATGATAATTCATAAAGCCTATCTCTATATTCCCATTTTGCTTTTTTCGGTTTAGCAGGCATACTCGGCGTTTCTTCTGTGAATGTTACTGCGGGTGCTTCTGCTACTATTGTTTCTTGTGCAGGCTTTTCTTTTTTAACCGGCGCCTTTTTTACCGGTGCTTTTTTAGCTTGTGCCATAATATTATATAATTAAATAAAAGAAAAATAATGCCCTCGGCCGAAACCGAGGACAATATTAATTAAATGTATTATTTTTTCAACAATACGAAGTTGTTTGCTGCTTGAACACAAAGTGCACGCTCTGATAAGTAGTGTACATTCATTTCATCAGCGTCGCTAGTAAAGTTACCACCGACAGATCCTGTAATCCAAGACTTCATTCTACGATCTTCCGCTTCGTTAGCACGGTAACGTACGTGTAAGAAAGGACGAGAAATGTTCTGACCTAATGTTTCGTCGTATACAGAAGAAGTTCCCGCAGGTACTAATACACCTTCGATATCTCCAACCAAACCACGAGTGGTAGCGTCATTCAAGTATTTCCAATCTGTTTTGTAGAAATCATAAGATCCACGACGGAATCCTGTAAACCCTAGGTTTAGCGCCATTTCTTCTTCGTTGTTAAATACACCGTAAGAAGTACCGCCAGCACCGTAAGAATTTTGAGCTGCAAGCATATTGTCAATTGACAAAGAAGTAGCACGATCTAAGAAAAGCATGTTTTCTTCAATAGCGCCTTGCTTATCAAGCTCACCTAAGATATCGTCAAACTGTCCAAGACCACCTGCTCCATCAAAGTCTGGTGCATTGTAAACAATACCGCGAGACTCAATAGCTGCAAATAAACCTTCAGAACCTGTAATAGACTTAGTACCACCAACACCAAAAGCGTCAGCTTGAGTCATAGTAGTAGTAGCTTCTTCAGCTTCAACCATTGACATTTCTAGATAGTCCATAAAACGTAGACGAGACTCGTGCTCAGACTTTAAGTACCATAAGTAACCGCTAGTTCCCATTTCTGTAGCAACTTCAACCCAACCGATTTGCGCAACATCAGAACCGCTAACACGGTATTTGTCACGAATAATAATCGGCTTGTTTACAAAACGTGTAAACGCAGCATCAGAAGTACCGCCAACATTAGCAGCTCCTTTACTGTATTCAGAACCGTAAACAAAACATTTTGCAGTTGTAACACTGTCAAAACCTGATGAAAGGTTTGCGTCACCAGTATCATATACTTCAATGTTTACAGTTGTTCCTGATACAGAAGTAACATAAGCTTTGTGTACAGTAGTACCCGCTTGGTTAGAAACAACAAGAGTCATACCCGCCACAACTAAGTGATCAGATGGTAAAGTTAAAGCGTCTCCGTCTGCGTCTACAGTTACGCCTTCATAAGCGATATGCAAACGTCCTTGCTCAGACCATATGATACGGTCAGAAGCCATAGGCATCTCAGCACCTACCATAGATAGGAAGCCAGAGATAGTTCGCTTACCGAAACGCTCAATTTCTTGGTCGTATACTTCCGGTAAGAATTGTGTTTGAAAATCGAAGCCATCAGCTGCGATATAGTTGTCCGGGAAAAGAACTTTCGTGGGACGTGGTGTTAGGTGATTTAATTCAGCACCTGTTCCTGCTAAAGCCATTTTTTAATTATTTTTAAATGGTTATTTATTTTTTTAATTTTACCCTAAGTTTAGAGCTGCTTTCTCCAGGATTAAGAACACGATATGTAACTCCGTTTGCTGCCGTAAATTTTTCATGAGCCCCTCTCGGATTCATATCTACGTTTTTAGACTTTGTTATACTATCTTTAAGAGCATCGGCTTTGCCTTGCTCATAAAAATGTTGCGCTACTTGATCTGGATTCATAGCTGTAAATAATGATTTGTGATAGCTCTTAGCATCTGACATTGTACCTTTTTCATTTAAGAACTTCTTAAGAAAGTTATTAATGTCGCTTTGGCTTTCTTTAATCTTATTAGCATCTTTAACTTTAAAACGATATTTCTTTTCACCTACATTGTAATCGAAACCTTCGAATTTGTCTGTAAAAACTTTATTTGTTTCTTTGTTAAAATGCTCAGCTTTTTTAGCTGCTTCTTCACTGTCTTTTGTATAGCGATGGAAAAAATCTACCGCTTTTTGTTGTTCTGGATTTAACCGCGATCCGGCCTTAATCTCAGTATAATATTTATTTTTAAGACTATCTAAATGATTTTTAGCGTCTGATAAGGCTTGTTTGCGTGCAACTTTTTTACGTCTTATTTCGCGCTCATCATCTATATCTTCATCGTACGAAAACTTATCTTCCATTAAGAAATTAATATCTTCGTTATCTAAATTAGGATTAGTGCTTTGATAATATTCTTTTAATAAAGCGTTTTCGTTTAAAGAAGCATAGTCCGTATTAAGTTTTACATAATCTTCTAACGTGCCTCCTGTTTCATTCATAAAGTCTACAACTTTTTGAATATTTTCAGGTAGCTCTACACCAGCTTCTTTAGCTTCTTCAATAGCTTCTTGTACTTCTTCTTGAAGCTCTTCCGCTACCTCTTCAACTTTTTCATCTGTAACTTCTACTAATACAGATTCATCTTCTTTAGTTTCTTCGGCATTCTGAACATTTTCGTCGGAGCTTTCTCCGGTAGGTTCTGCATTTGTTTCTTCGACGTTTTGCTCTTGTACTCCTTCGCTAGTGTCGGATTCGTCGCGTACAGGAACCTCATCTGTGCTTTGCTCTTGAACGGCATCTTTAGTGTAATCTAATTTTATTGTGCCGTCATCTAAAACAGACGCCACAGGTTTCTTTTCTTCACTCATGATAAAATATTATATAATTATATATTGTTATTATTACTTAGGATCGAAGGTTCCTAAACCGAAACCACCGCCAAGTACATCGTTACCTCCTGATTCAAAATTCTTTGGAGCTGTTTCTTTCTTTCTTTGATCAATTAGCTCGCTTTGCTGAGTAGCTTGAATTTTTGTTCTTTCGTCTTTACGGTCTTCTTTTTCTTTTTCTCTACTTTTTTGACCCTCCGCTTCTAAATTCCTTAGTTGCATGTTATAATTAAACTCAAGAGCCATAAGTTCTTTTTTAGCATTAACCTCAAAAGTCATTTTTTGTTGTTCTAATTGAGATTTAGCTTGCTCCATTTGTATTTTAGATTGGATTAAAGCTTGATTCTTTTGCACTTCAGCTTGAGCTGCAACTTGTTGAGATTGTGCATTAGCTTGCGCTTGCGCTTGTATATTTTGCTGCTGCATAGCTTGATCGCGCTCAAGTTTCTTTTTTCTACGAAGTTTTAATACTTGGTTAGCCAATTTTAAGTTTTTAATTTCTCTGATATCTATAGCATCATCTAAATCAATAAGCTGTGCGGATAAAGCTGTTTGAATATTGTTTTCAAGCCTAGCTTTTTCTTCATCATCAGGCGCAAGCTCTAAAAATATACCGAAGTCATGTAAATGCAATTCAGATAACTCTGCAAGAGCCATTGTATTAAAGCCTCCTATTTTTTGCATAAAAGCTTCTTTTGCATCAGAATATTCTAACACATCAGAAACACGTAAAGATATATTTTCAGCAAGCTCTGAAGTTAAAAACAAACCCGAGTCTAATATATGGCGAGTAGCAACATTTGAATTTGCTGCAGCCATTTTTTGTATGCCAACTAACGCTCTTGAATCAACAGACGAACCATCGCGAGCTTCATTTAAACCTGTTACATCTCGAATCATCTGCATATAATAATTATATGTCGTAATAAGAGTTTGTATTTTACCGCCACCATTGCCGGTCTGTAAAGGCTGTATTGGTACCTTACCTGGGTTCATATCGCCGTCTTGTGTAAACGAACGACCGATAACAGAACCTGTTTGAAAAAACATGTTCAACGCCTCTTGCGGGTTATAGTTCGTTCCATTACCCAAATCAATTTCAGCTAAGCCGTCTGCGTCAAGATAAACACCGTCTGGCATCATCTTTTGCATTACCTGTTGTATCTTTAAATGTGTAAGCTGAATCATGTCTGCAAAGCCTACGCATCGGCTTACTATGGATTCAATTCTACCTTTATACATTCTTGGCGCCACAATACTATAATTCATTTTAACTTTAGCGCTATCACTTTTAGGTCGCATCATATTTTTACAAAGCTCCCATTTTAAAAGATAGTCACTGCCTACTATCATAGCCCCGTCATATAAAACCTCAATTGATCTTGAAAGTTTACCAAACTCATCACTATCCGCCGGTGGGTTATAAGTATCGTCTCTTACTATAACTTTACTAGCGCCTGTTGCGGTAATTTTTGTTTTATATACTTCGTTAGCATAAGTCTTATAATTAAAATATAAAACTTGTACACTATTAGAATCTCTTTTTTCAGAATAATTATATCCCTTACTATATCCTCCGGAATTAGAATAATTTGTTTTTGATATTTTTTCTAGGTCTTCTTCTGTTAACTGAGGGAATTGCTTTTTTAATTCATTTATTGGAATATACTTAGCTTCACCAACATAATATATATCATCAAAATATGGCGATTCCGTATAAGAATATACTAAATTAGCTGGGTCAACATAATCAACAACAATGCCTTCTGATGCATTAAAAGAATTTTTAACAGCGGCAATACCTATAGTTGCTAGATCGTAATATAACCTTCTTTTAGTTAAATCATAATTATTACCATCTAATAAAGTATTAATTGCTGTTTCTTCTGCTAGCTCTATAGTTTGTTTATAATTTAGCTGCATATGAAGTTCTAGCTCTTCATTAGATTCTGGTAAAGTTTCCGGCTCGTTATTAAAGAGATTTATATTTAACGCGCCTTTTACTTTTTGTTTAAACTCTTTATTTTGCATATCCTCCAAAATTGCTTCCATATATTCGGTTCTTTTTGAAACACCTAATGGATCTTGCGAATATGCTTTAACATCAAAAGAGCGGTCTGCAATACCGTTAACTACAATATCTACAAATTTAGATAATATAGGCACTGGCTTCCAGTCTAAATTAAGATAAGATAAATCACCATTAATAGATAACTCATCTTTATATTTTTGTATGCTTTGTTCTCCTCTAGAATATAAACGTAAATTATGAAAGCTATCTTGATTGCTTTTATATCTAGCAGCTCCGTTATCATTATTAAACCATTCTTGCTGAATAGCTCTACCAACTTTAAGGCCATATTCTTCTGACATTTTTTCAAGGTCGCTAGCAACTTGGCTTGGGAAATAACTATTTACAACTGATTGAGCCATATTATTATTTTATTATTTTTGAAATAAAACCATCTTGCTTATATCTAGCTATAGATAGATTTAATTTTGTTCTTTCTTTTTTTGCTACAGGTCTATATAAATCTTTATGGCAAGCCATAATGGCTAAGCCTGAACTAATAGCAGCATCAAACTTCGTTCTATTATTTATATCAAATTTAGACCAATCGTTTAATGTATCGTTAAAATACATTGTTCCGTATTCTCCTTCTGAAATTAAACCAACGTGATCGTTAATATACATTTCAATTGCAGCAGCGTGCGCTTGCTTCATATCCATACTAGAATTAGGTACGCCGCCTATTTCTTTTTCAGTTACGGAAAGCTTGTTCCATAATCTGTCAGGCCGGTTCATCGAATAACCTCTGTACCCTCTTCTTTTAAAATGATACAATAACCTAGGTTTGTTATTCTCAGCAAGTATTGGCATTCCGTAAAACACGCATGCCATTAGCACGTCTTCAAAAAATATCTCTGCTGTTTGAGGCCTAGCTATATACTCTAAAAAGAATGAGCTAGGTGGTGCATCTTCCATTGTAAACTTAGTAAGTCCGTGCAATGCACCTTTAGAGCCCTTGCCGTCAGTCGTTCCTGAAATATCGTAACTATCACAGCCAAATGCGCCTATATGTTCGTTGGCTGGATGTTTAATACCGTTTTTAGTAATGTATTTGTTTTGAAGATGCGCTCCCGGAATCCAGGATACTTTAAATCTTCCTTGCGGGCTTGGTAAAAATATAACATCCGTATCTTTAACACCGTTAACCCATTGAAAATTACCCCGCGTTATAATATTACTATTACGCAGATCTTCATTATAATCAACTTGTTCGTATATTTTTGCTAAATTAAATATACTATTTTTTGTTTCATCGCGAAAAGCGTGCTCTTCCGTACGGGGAAACTGTCTATAATATTCGTTTAAAGCGTCTTGGTCGTTTCTTAAACCCTCAACTTCATTTTCCCAATAATCTATAACGCCTTGTTCTATTTCATCACCCCACGGATCAACAATCTTTTTTCTAGGATTATTAAATACAGGCTGCCCGTGCTCGTCAATAAAACCTTCATAGTTCCATTCCATGGGTATAAACAAAGAATATAAACCAGACTTCGTTTGTCCATTAGAATTACGCTTAGTCACATTTGAATCGTTATATAACTTTTTAAAGTTATCGCCTCCTTTATCTAAAGCGTTTGATGTTGAACCCATCATACACTTACCTATAATACGTGCACCAAGTCTTAACGTTGTTTTGGTAACTCGCCAGTTGTTGAGGATATTATCCGGTCTTTCCCATTTACCACTTTCGTCATGCACAAGCAGCTTAAGCTTTTCGCCATCGTAAGAGTTGTCGCCAGTGTTTTTCCAGTCAATTGTTGTATCAAGTCCTTCAAGCTCTATTCTTTTTTCTTGCGTCTGTATGGATTTTCTAGTGAGCTTAGAAGCTGGAACTCTATAAGCAAGTTCGGTTTTTGGCCTATCCATACCGTCCTGGATAGGTTTGAAGAAAAACGGATAGTTAACCGAGATGGGGACAACTTTGTCGGTAAACATTTTTTTCGCGTCACTACCTGTTTTTGATAAGATACCAAATCTGGCGTCACTTGATATGGTTGCCATGTTGACAGTTTCACCGGATGCCATAAACGAAAATCCACTCCGTCTGTTTTTAAGATAGCACATTCCGTAGCTTCTAATATCAGCTTTGCATGCTTCCCAAAATATAAAGAAGAGTCTATTTGCTTCTCTATAGTCTGGATGTCCGACATCAATCTTTGACCATTGCAAGTACATGTAATGAGTACCAGTAATATAAGTTGGCACATCTTTGTTGTAAAACCAATATCCGCTTTCACGTCTGTTAAATTCTTCGTCAATATAACTTTCCCACTTTGCTTTAAACTCGTCCGGATAGTTTTGCCAATCAAATATACTCTTAATATTTTTAAGCTCCTTAGGATAGTCCGAAACAGTCCATTTGTTAGGTCCCTTTTTTAAGGATTTAGGCTCAGGTGGTAATGCAATATGTAAATTTTGTATTTCAATAACCTGGCCTATCTGACCTGTTCTGCTTATTACAATAATATCGTGCTCTTTATTGTAACCGTATTTCCAAGCTTTAGATCTATTTAACCTGTTTATAGTTGTAAATTTTATAGGCTCTACAACTTTTACTAGATTCTGTTGGTACATTATCTAGATCTTTTTTCAGCAAACCCAGAAAATGTTTTCTTTTCATCTTCTTCTTTAGGTTTGTTTTCAAGTATACGCTCTTCTTCCTCAATACGTGTAAGTATTTCAAAAGCATCGAATATTGCTAGCTTTTTAGTTGCCGCCGCGTTTTTTAATCTATCGGCAGATACATCATCTTCTGTATTAGTAATGATTTTTTCTTCTGCCACTTTAATTAATTCATCAACTGCTTTGCGACCAGCTAGGATTATATTCTTCTTCGTCTCCTTGATATTCATATTTAATTGTAATTCTATGAAGCGGTACTCTATATAAACGTTCGCCTTCTATATTAAATTCGTATTCGCTATTCGGTTTAAAGCCTACTAGGTTGTTTTTATATTCTTCATTTGGCGAATATTTAACAATACCTTTAAGTGGCTCCTCTGGTTCTAAAGAAAACTTATCTTTATTTTTTATAGGCTTTATAAAACAAAAGCCATCAACACATTGCCATTCTAAATTATGTTTGTATGCGTATATTTGATCAGGTTGTGCGAAAAACAAATCTTCACTATAATAAGATTTGCTATTTTTTTCATCGCCTCTTACGTCTCTAAATCTTCTAAAAACATTATGATGCAATATAACTTCATCACCAACTTTTATATCTGTAGTTGTTGCAATCGGTAAAGCTGTAACTACACCTAGCCTGCTGGTATAATTATGGTTTTGCACATCTGTATTTAAAAGAAGCTCTTTGCCGTCTATTTCTTTTTTAGCTGATGACCTAGACGTTTTAGGTTTCACCATAAAGTTAAAGACGCTCTTCATTAGTAGTTTAAATCATACTCTACAGAAATAGCCATGTTTTTATTAAAATCTTTCCACGGCATGACCATATCGTCTTTTTGAATATAGATAGAATACTTTTCTTCTTCTTCTATAACGTTAACTATAGTATGACCACCATAAACTTCTTGCCCAACG
>Ga0181373_1000382_pt1 | contig 9930 bp, 13 predicted proteins | sample LowvirmetaG_3_FD_130159 | JGI IMG/M metagenome (GOLD analysis project Ga0181373, IMG submission 130159) | Marine viral communities from the Subarctic Pacific Ocean - Lowphox_09 viral metaG | ecosystem: Environmental > Aquatic > Marine > Oceanic | place: Subarctic Pacific Ocean | collected 2015-12-05 | reverse complement strand
TCTTGGTTCATATCTGTGAGGGCAGCCATTTTGGATGGGTCTGCAATCTCTTCCAGTATGGCCAAAACTTTATAAAGCATTTCGGCTTGAGAACTCAACAACAATCTTCTCATGAAGCTTGATTTTTTTGGATTCTTCCCAAAGAATGTTTGCAACTCTTCGGTCCACTTTTCTTGGAACTCGGCAAGGTCGGGAGGAGACACATCTTCATTCGGGTCTACCTCTTTTTCAGGTTCAGACTCTTTCTTTTGAGAAAGATCCCAGATGGATTTTACGTTAATTTTTAGGCTTGCTGCATCAAAGACCTTCTTGAGGTCTTGAAGCATCTTTTCGACTTCGCCTGCATCCTCTACGGATATTTGGCCTCCACCTTCTTCGTTAGAGTCTGTGTTGGTTGATTGTGGTTCTACGGAGGTTTCTGCTTGGGCTTCACTTTCCATTAGAAAGATTCCTCTGAGAGCTCTATTGATTGATTCCTGTGTTGCACCTAGTGTTTGTGTTTCATCTGGTGTTTGTGTTTTAGGCTGAGGAATGGTACTGGTTGGTGTTTGTTCTTGATCCTCAACAGATGACTTCTCAGATAACGCCTTTACATATGCGACAGAAAGAAGCTCTTTGAATTTTGGATATTTATTCACCAGATCCAACAATCCTTCAGTCTGTTTTAGAAGAGCTTCGAGTTTTTCTATCATCTCTTGAGAGACTTCTACTTCTTTTGCTGCGGGTTTTTGCACTGAACTTATCTTTTCGTTGTAAACTTGTTTTAGTGTACCAAGATTATTCTTAATAGCTTCTCTGAAGTCTGACGGGGTCACTAAGTTTTTATCGATATAGGGAAACTTCTTTTTGTCGATAATTTTTTCAACCTTTATGAATGCTGCTAATATAGCATTATTTATCGTACCAGCGGCGAGATCCCCTTTCGCTAATACACCCATGACTATGGCTTTTCTCATTTTCTCAATCAAAGGTTTTCCGACTTCTGCATAGTTTTGAGGTGTCGCACCTTCGAGTCTGTCAGGTGCCTTTATAGATTCAAGTCCGTCTGTGAAGACTACATCGAATGCATTGGATAATTCTTCAATCTTGTCGACAGTCTCTTCACTGTTCGACGAGTCGTTGCCGGTTTCTTGTTCGTCCTCAGAAGCTGCGGCAAGTGCCTGATCTACTTTCTCTTCTGTGTTGTCGACTTTTATGTCTAAATCTTGTTGGGCTGCGGATGCTTGTTCTTTCTTCTTTGGGTCATCGTCTTTTTCAGCTCCTTGAGCTACTTGAAAAATTTCCAATTCTTTTTGCAATCTGTCTATTTGAAATGCAACATATCGTTCAAACACTTCTTCGTATCCGTGTGCTTGCTCAGCTTTGAAGCCGGTTGGATATCCTTTGAGTTTCTCTATAAATTGTTGAATAGTTCCGGTATCACCTTTTTCTAATTTATTGACTGCTCTATCGGCAGTGTTTTTGATATTGTTTTTAAGTTTTTTACCGAGAGAATCTTTTCCGCCTGTGAAAAACTCGCCACGCTTTGCTTCTTCGATATCAGATGCTTCCGTCAAGATCGCACGATTGATATCCGTCGCATTGAAATGTCCGGACTCGTACAACGCTTTGATCGTTGGGTCTTTAAATAATGCTTTGATTAAATCTCTTTTATTCATTTGGACTCTCCGATTCTTTTCGAAATGATTTGCTCGATTTGAACCAGCTTTGGCCCAAGAGTTCCCGAGGAAGCGGATTGGATCAGGCTAAGAGTTATGTTCATAATCTTTTGCATCTCAGTTGTGTCAAGACCCTTCACATCTCTTACTTGTTTTGAGAGTTCCAAAAGCTTTTTTGAAAAGGCACTCTTCGTCTTCATCAACTCTTCAGTCTCCTCTTGCTCTTCCTCTGCGATTCTCATCTCTTCTTTTAGTATTTGTTTTAGTCTTTCTTTTGAAATTTTCATGATCTAACGTCTCCTTCGTCCGTATCTGGGTGTGCACCAGTTGCTGTTTGTAAATCTTTTTCTAGTTTTGAGTTCAAGTTTGGCAATGGCTGATCTGGGTCGACATCTTTCGCACCCATTATAATACCTCTCGCCCATTTTTTGAGAATGGCTTTGTCAACCAGTTTCTCATATTCATCATCAATATTTAAAGCCGAAAAGCCGGCAAGGTTTTTTGTTAAAGAATCATCCATCCCTATGAGATCATCCACCACAAATGAACCAAGGGGTCCAGCATTTTTCTTCGCAAAATCCATAAGTCCTTTTATTGCTCTCTCTGAACCTTTCTCAAGTCCTATTTGGATACTGTCTGGTATAAAATCCAAGACGTCTTCTAGACTTTCAACTGCATCCATTGTCTGCTTTAGGGCTCCAGTCGCAACTTTAAACCCAAACTTCAACAATGACTTCCCAATCCTAGGGTATTTCTCTGCTGCAATTGTTAATGCGATTTTTTGAGATAGTTCTCCCCAAGTCTTTGGGTTTTCGACATCTTCTCTCAACAAGCTACCTTTTCTGTAGTTCTCAAATATGGCTCTCATATCTTTAGACATTCATTTTTCTCCCAAATAATGACGTAATTAGTTTACTTCTCTACAATATCAAGTCCCATCTTGGATATTTTAGACATTGCTTCAATCATTTCACCGAGAGAAGGATCCATACCGATCATCCAACCCATAAGGCAAGTATTTGCCAACTCCTCATTTGAGAAGCCAAGTTGAGCTGCTCTTTGACATAACTTTAATAAGTGATCGAAACATTCAGCAAACTCAGGCTCAGTTTTGCACTTTTCCAAGATCTTGTCCATTACTTCTTCATTCATATCTTTCTCCTAAAAACTTTTTCCAATTCGTTGGTAATTCTTTCTTGCCATGCTTTCGCGTCATCCAATCAACAGAAGACCACAAAGTATGTGGTGGCACCTTTGGTTCTCTAAATAGGCTCATAGAGGCCTCAGGAGGCGTTTTATCGCCCTTTCTTTGATTGCATGGTACACAACATGCGACAAGGTTGTCCCATGCCTTAGGACCGCCCTTAGACTTCGGTACGACATGATCCAAGGTCAAGTGATGCTTCATAAATTTATTTTCGCAATATTGACAATGATAGTTGTCTCTGAAGAATACTGTCTTTCTTGATGGGGGAACTCGGAATCCTCCTTTTCTAATATACTTCTTCAGGACGACAACCGACGGAAAATAAAAAAGGGCACAAGCCAATTGAGAATATTCCTCAACGACCTGAGCCCTACCGGAGAACACTAGTGAAAAACCTTTATATGCATCAATAATCTCTATTGGCTGCCATGCTGCGTCTAGCTTTAAAGTATATAATTTAGTCACAACATTAATTAGTTCTTGGACATAAGTTTTGACGCTGCACCTTCCTGTGGTATCTTATTTGTTACTGCATCTGAAAGAGAGAAGTTATCTACAAACGACTTTAGTTCTCCAAAAGCCTTTTTGTAATCTGGTTCCATGACAACTTCCGTTTTGCCGCCATGACCGTGGATAGCGTGAACTTCCCCAATGTTGTCGTAAACAGTGACGGTTGGATGTTCCGAAAGCCAAGTCACAGCGACCTTTCCGTTATCAAAAATAAATCCCTGAGCTACTCGTCCAGTCCCTGAAACACCGCTCTCATCTTCTGTTCTATTTAAATAAAAAATTTTCATAATTAAATCCACTCAAAATCATCATCCGACTCTTCTTCGTTGTCATCATTGTTCGGTAATGTTACTTTTCTAAGTATCTCTTCATCTACAATTTGTTCTTTCTTGTAGTCCTCTTGTACGACATCGTGATATTGAGAAATGAATCCGAGTACTGCCATAATTGCCTCATATGAATCAGATTCTCTTGGCTCAAAAGACAAAGCAGAATCTCGAATTGAAACCGAGAGTACACACTCGTGGTTGAAATATATACTTAGATCCTCATCATTTTCGCTCTCACAATCGAAAGACTCCAGTTCCATAATGTAGAATCGTAGTCTCTGAGCATAATATCTATCTTCATCTGAGCCTGACAGTTTTAAGTTTATCCCAAACTGAAGCATATCTGAAAAGCGATCTAGTGACATTTTCTCTCCGTAAATAAAAAAAGAAAACAGGGCCAAGTAAAGATCGAGGCGGCTTCCATGGAGGAGGACAGATAGGAGACTCGCTCCCGATCAATACTCTACAATTCTTAAAGCCCTGTTTTCTGTGTGTGTGTTTTGTGTGTACTATTATTATAACATATCTGAAAGGGTATGTCAACTGAAAGATGCATCTTTTTTGAAAAAAGTTTAAACAGTAAAAAATCTAGGCATATTTTATTATATATATATATATTATATTATTAATATTATTCTGTATTGTATTTCTTATATAAATCTATAAAGTATTCATAGGGTATTCCTAATAGAGAAGCCATATCAGTCTTACTTGTACAATAAGAAAAGGCAAACTTCATACAAGCATCCCTACAGATGTTTGGTAGAGTATACCAGATAGGGAGATTGTAAAGTTTACCTTTTGTATTCTTAGCAGACAATTCTAACTTCACACCAATCATTTCTTCGAGAGTCATATCAGAAATAGCATTCAAAGTATCCTCATTTATTCGACCTTCTTTCTTAAGAGATAAAATTAATGAACCTTTTTTGCTTTTTTTAGTTGACACACCCTCTCCTTTATGCTATAATGATTATGTGTGGTTAATTGTGTATGTTTATGTGTTTACTTTAGGAGGTATTATGTTGGATCTTGAATATCAGGAGCTTCAGGGCTGCTGTTTAATTGCTCTTCATATTTATCAAGCAGTAGTTTGATATTGTAGAGACCCCACTTCTTGAACATCTCGATGTCATCAGGATTGTTAAGGTCAAGATATGCATCGGAGAAATATGTCTGAACGAGATTGAAAGCATCGAATGCTTGGTTGCGACCGGTTGAGTCCCCATCGACACCCGCACCAAATTCTTTTCTCTTCTCGTTGTCATCAGACTTTTTATCAAAGTCTTTTTGAGCTTGAGTCTTATTTTTGATAACTTCTTTCTCTTCTTCTTCTTTGAAGTCGTCAGATACGATATCTGCTGTTTCTTCTTCATCATCATCGATGTCGATCTCTACTTCTCTCAGTATTGATTCGATAAGTGACTCCTCAAGAGATTCCAAGTCGTCTAGACCATCTTCAATATCACCTGCCATTTCATCAGAGGTGGTATCTTCCGGTGGAGCTTCTAAGTCGGTCCCACCAGCATCAACTGTGTCTAATTCACCTGCAACATCTTCAGCCTCTTTTCCTTGAGCGTTCAAAGCATCGAGTTCATCAAACAATCTAACCATTGCAGTTAGGAAGTGATTTGTAAAAGACTCTCTTTGTTCCCCATCGGTTGTAAGCTGTTGATATTTTGTCTTGATAGAAGGTTTTGCTTTGCGAATGGCATCACGCAACTTGTTTATACCAGTATTCGGATGAGGGTTTGCCATATCCTTGGCCTCGAAAAGAGTGCTTAGATAGTTTTCCTCTTGCGCTTCTTTGATAAGTCCTCTGACCCATTTGCGCACCTGTTCTTCTTGACGTTTTTGTTCGAGGAGAGGTTTGACCCATTTCCGTCTTACAAATTCTCTTAAAAGCTTTTCTTCACTTTGGTTCATTATTTGATCCTTCTACCTTTTAAAAATACTTTCTTTGCATTTGCAATTCTTCTAACTGCTTCTTGGAGAGAGTTTTTCTTTTCTTCTTCATCCCCATCTTTTTCAAAGTTGTATTTTTTATTCTTTGAATCTTTAGTTTTCATTTCGCCTTCTTCTTCATCGCCTTCGTGAATGCGATCTGCTTGATAGCGATCTTCGTGTCCGACAAATTTATCTGAATTTGTTGTTCTTGGATTCATTCGACCTTCTTCGATCTCTTCTTCCCCAAGACAATTAGACTCATCCATCTCTTCATTTTTGCCTTTGACGTGCTTTTGAAGCTGTGGAGGTACTTTACCCTTCTTAGGCTTAGAGGACTTCTTCTCGCCCTTCTCAGCGTCGTCTTTACCGGGTTTCTTATCTGCATAGTCAGGTACACCATCACCATCTGCATCTGGCTTTTTCTTTCCTTCGGAAAGAATACCAAACTTCTTAAGTAATAATCCGTTTAATTCGTTATTTTTCCATTCTTTCAAAGACATATTTTTGCTCTCCTTAGGATTTTTATATTTTTCAGTGTCTTCCCACTCTCTCATGCATGCATTGCCTTCGAGCATGGCCTCATGCTCAACATCTTTGAGCTTGTCGTTCTCTAAATAGTACCCTGGACCGTTATAACCACCTACTTGCAATCTGTCCTCAAGGTTTTGTTTATGATGAATTAGTTCGTGAGCGATTGATCTAAGTATATCTTTCGGGTGCCTATCATCTGTATATATGTGGACCTCAAAAGACTGTGGGTCGTAATATGCTGTCTTCCCAAGTATTTCCGCCTTGTTTTGCTCGTCTGAATCCAAATGAATATCAGGATGCTTGTCAAAGCTGTATTTATTAGCGAAAAAGCCGTACATATTTTGTATGTGGCTCTCGAGATCGCCAAAATCACCGCTACAGTTGTTATGTATTTTGCATGTCATGTTGTAAATAGTCCTATTTTTTGCTTTTTTTAAGTGAGAAAAGGGGTATAAATTCGTACTCTGAGGCCCCAAAAGGCATGATTTTTGCTATCAAAACGACGTTTTGGAGCCTTGTTTCTTCCAAAATCTCCAATAATAAGCCCTCTTTTGTCTCAAAACTCTCGCAAAGTAGGTCAACAGCCCAAGATTTCCATGAAACTATGTCTCCTGGAGTGAATTTGTGGGCCATTGAGTCCCCTAAAGCCCTATTTTTGGACGTTTTGAACGATTTTTCGCTCATTTTGCCCTAAAACTCGTACGTATCGTCGCTTTCTAAGGGAAATTGGCCTATTTCACCCGCCATTGGGTCCATTTTCGGCATTTCTGACGTAATTTGGTCGTGTTTTCCTGATTTCATCTCATATTCGAGATAATGTTTCACTTTACTGATGTAATCTGTTGCTTTTGTGATCTTTGCTTGGACCCAAGACTCTAATTGAGTGTCATCTTGGAGCATTTGACTTAATTCTGCTGCATATTCAGCAATATCTTGCAATTGACGCTTAGCCATACGACCTTCATGGTCGATTTCTCCATTTGGGAGTGTCATATTGGCTAATTCAAGCTCTTCCTTCAGTATTTGCTGTAGTTTTTGTTTAGATATTTTCATTTCTAGTTCTCCTTGAGGTATATTAGGGTCAAAATGGCTAAAATTAGAGGTTCCCACCCCAAAAAAGACCCGAGAAGCATAATAATTAGGCAAAAGCCAGTTGATTTTATAAATTTTAATATTTTTTCTTCATCTTTGTACATTATTCTCCACCTCCACCGTCTCCACCACCGTCTCCGCTGTCAGAATCAGTTGCAAATCCCCAATACGGCCAATAGGTAGCTCTTTTTTTGCTAGTTTTTTTCTTTTTTTTGCGTTTTTTGCGCTTTTTCTTCTCTTCGATGTCTGAAATAATTGATATTTTAAACTTTCGCCTTGGTTTGTCTTCGCTTTCCTCTTCTAAAACGCCAAATCCTGGAGGAGCTGACTTAGATCGGCTAAAATCCTTGACCCTTTTGAGACCAGAAGCCCCAGTTGTCTTAGATCCACCCAATCCGACAAGTCTTTTCTTCTTGATTTTGTGGTTTTTGCTGTGAGGTTGTCTAGATTCTAGTAATTCTTGTTGATGTTCAACTAGTTTTAGCACTGCAGTGAGGTGTTGAGTTGAGTTTCCACCCACCTTTCTCATTACTTCTTCATATGAATCACAGAAATAGTCTGAAACTTCCCACTGTAGGTTAATAACACCTTCTAATTCGTCCTTACTGTAGTCAGTTCTTCCGATAAAGTAGTATGTATCCTTCGTCACACCCTTCCACGTGGTCTCTGTTTTGTCTAAAAATTGCACTTCTGTAACTTCAAGACCCAATTCTTCCTTTGTTTCTCGCCAAAAAGCATAGTTTGCCTCTTCTCCATCCATCAAATGGCCGCCTGGGGCATCCCATTCGTAAGAATCTGACCGTTGAGCGCACAATATCATGCCGTCTGCGGTAATAATTACACCTTTTGCTACCACATCGATATCCGAGATCAGTTCGTTGGGATCTTTCGCGGTGATTTTAAAGTCTTTATGCAGATTTTTGTATGCTTCAATAGCTTCTCGCTCTGCAGGGTCGTCATCGTAGTGCAATTCAGAGCCCAGTTCATACAGTTTTTGTGCTTTTGGCTCTCCATTTGTGTAAAATACGCCATCGACTTCAACATTTATCTTCTTCAAGATGCTTTTGACCGAGTTGTCGATACCTTCTAGGTGGTTCTTCCGAGATGTAACAACAAAAACAGTCTTGCCAGACTGCTTGTAGCTCTTAATTCTCTTTACTATCTCTTTGTTGATACCACCGAACTGATAATTCTCTTCCCCATCAACACTTTTGTTGAGAAAAGACTTGACTATTGTCTGATCGAAGTCGAAAGTGACAACTCTACCGTTCCGATTGTCTCTCATTTCGTTTATTTTCTTAAATAATTTTTTCATAACATACCTCCAAGGTTATTATACACTATTTTAGTGGGTTTCGCTTGATTTTAACCTTAAAAGTGCGGATTTTTTCGGACTCTACTACATTCAATAGTCCTTGATGCTTAGATCTCTCGACATGTCCAGCGTGTTCTTTCTCTGGGGATACTATTTGTTGCAAATGACCTCCAGATATACCTTGAGATCCATACATCTCCACTAGTTTGTCGCCCTTTAGACGTTGCTGGTGCTCTTGTTCTTTGTTGAAGGCACTAATTGACTCTGGATCTCCGAAAGGTGCTGCATACCCCTCTGAGGAGCCACCAGATACACTGCTGAGCTCTTCGAGAGGCACCTTATTCTTCTTGATTTTGATTCTCATCTTGCCCGAGTCATAGGTTCAGCCATCTTGGCTTGTAGTTCAGCTTCGGCAGCGTCTTCATCGTATACGGCACCAGCGTCTTCTTGTTCGATTTCTTTCATGACTTGTTCCATCTCTTCTTTGATGATTTGTCTTAGTTGTGTTTTTGTAAGTTTCATGCTTGTATCTCCTTAGATTTGCAATTTTTGTTTTACCTATTGTATTACACCTTGTGTCTTTATGCTACAACTACTAGGCAATGCGACGACTGTTGCCATGTAGCCATCTCGACCTTTTAATTGGAAGGGTTTTCCACTTAAAGCTATTTTTACAAATGCGTGTGCTTTTGCAGATTCAATATTCTCCTCTACGTAAAAGGGTCTGTGTCCCCTCCGGACAAATATTGAGCGTGGGGTTACCTCGATCCTGTAATCTTTGGCGTTCTGGTCTTCCTCGGTGTCCTTCGCATAGAATGTTAGTTGGTAGTTTCGTATCTCAGTGACTCCACTTAGGACAATCTCTTCTTCTGTACTGAACTTGGAAAGTTCCAATGCATTGAATCCTCTTTTTTGCGGGTTATCGAAAGACATCAGGACATTGTTGGGTCCATTTTTTGTAGAAAAGCCTTCAGCTGAGGCATAATTTCTAGAAGTCGACACTCCCCTTGTCAAATCCCATGGTCTTGAGAGATCTGTGATTCTAACAATGGATGCATCTGACATTCCGGACAATCCTCTATATAGTTGGTCGTATCCACCCAGGCCCTTTTTTCGAGGGTCTCTCTCTATTGATTGTGATATGGTGGGGTTTTGCTTCGCAACTCCTGTTTTGGAGAAGATAGAGTACACTTCGCTCTCCAAAGTAGACGACGATCCGATAGCTGGTAGCAGTTGTTTTGCGTTGACATAGTCTTGCTTTGTTATTAGTTCGTAAGTTGGGTATTCCAAGATTTCCAATAACGTGTCTGCTCTCGGAGATATAATGTGAGACCACCTCGT
>Ga0181373_1000381_pt1 | contig 10009 bp, 16 predicted proteins | sample LowvirmetaG_3_FD_130159 | JGI IMG/M metagenome (GOLD analysis project Ga0181373, IMG submission 130159) | Marine viral communities from the Subarctic Pacific Ocean - Lowphox_09 viral metaG | ecosystem: Environmental > Aquatic > Marine > Oceanic | place: Subarctic Pacific Ocean | collected... | reverse complement strand
TGTTAATATGGAGTTTATAGGCAGACAAGCTAGACCAATTAAGAATTTTAAGCAGGATATGGATGTTAATAAAAAAATGTTCGCTGCAGCATTAGAATTAGTATAATGAAACAGTGGATTAAAAACACTTTAGATAATATGAGGGAGGATTTAAAAGAATTCCTCCCTAAATCCCTTATTGATGTTGTAGAACCAACTGATTTAGTTAAAATGCATCAATATAAATGTGGGAATGAATTGTTAAAAGAAAAATATAGAATTAAAAGTACCAATGAATATATTAAAATGATGAATTGGTATGAAGCGAAATCAAAAATAAAAATGTTATGAAAAATATAGGAAAATATGAATTTATGTTAATATGGTGGATAGGTATTCCATTATATTTGATCGCAGTTTCACTAGTAATGATATTAGTGGCACTTAAAGATTCAATGTGCTTTTGATATGAGTTTAATTTATATGCAATCTACTATTGATTATTTTCATTCTAAAGATCCTTATTTATTAGATTCATTATTACAATATGGTGAACCTGAAATTAAGGAAATTATTAGAGAGGACACTATCAAGTATTATAAATTTAAGTTATGAATAAAGAAAAATTAGAAAGGTTATATTTAGAAGTAGGTCAAATTCAAGAATTACTTGAAGATGGTTATATACATACTGCTAAAATAATGATTGAAGAATTAAGAATAAAATTACAAAATCAAGTTTACTAAATAAAAAAAAATGAAAGAATTAGAAGGATATTTAAATAATACCATCAATAATTTAGAAGAAACAGCTAAAGGATTTGAGGGTTTAAAACAAACAATGTTTGATTTAATGCTAAATACATTTAATCAAGTATTTGAAATGAAAGATAAAGATGGAGAACCCATTTATAAACAATTAAAAGAACCAGAAATAAAAGAGTTAATTGAAAGTATTGATGAATATATGATTCCATTATATGAAGAAGGTAATAATGAAAAAGGATTAAAAAAATGTAAAGAATATAAAAAACTCCTACAAGAAAGGTTGGAAGAGTAAAAAAGGAACATTACCTTTGGGGTACGAGAGATTTAAAAAATAAATATTTATGAAAGAGGGGTTTGAGAAAATAGGAATAAAGGGGGTAGGGAATACCACGTTATATACACTTCCATACTGCAATTATTGTAATTTACTAAAGGACACCCTCAGCAAATTAAATATCCCATTTAAAGAGATTGATGTTGAAGAAAACGAATACATGGGTGATTGGATTGAGAGAAACTATAAAACCGAAAGCTACCCAGTAATACATTTTACTAAAAGACCAGGAGAAGATATTTATATTCTATCTCAATCAGATTTGGAGGACTTAGGGGGTGTTCGTATATTTAACACAATTGAGGAAGCACTAGAAATCCTCTTAACATATTATTATGAGATATAAAGATTTAATTCAAAGAAATTTTGAAAAAATTGAAAACCAGCTTAACATTGTAAAACACAATGCTCAAAGAGGTGAACAAAGACAAGTTAATGAGACAATTGATAATATAAAAGAAATTATTGATCAATCTCAAACTTATCTAAACAACGAAACACAAGAATAAACATGGTTTTAACAGCGGAGCAAATAAAAAGTAATTACGACGTTCTTTTGAATGGTATTGAAAAATATGTTGAAGGCGAACGTAAACAACAGTTTCTAGATTTTTATAATAAACTAGACGAAAGAATTGCTTTATTACCTGCTTCTCACAAAAAGGCATATCACAATTGCTTCCCGGGGGGTTATGTAGATCACGTTATACGTGTAATTACAGCCGCATTTAAGGTTCATAAAGTGTGGCAGGAGATGGGGACAAAAGATACCTATACAGAAGAGGAATTATTTGTTGCCGCTTTAAACCATGACTTAGGTAAAATAGGAACATTGGAACATGTTGCAGTTTTACCATCCAAAGATGAATGGAGAAAGAAAAATTTAGGTGAAATGTACACCTTTAACACTAATAATGAATACATGACTGTCCCAGATAGAAGTTTATTCTTACTACAACAATCAGGAATCCAATTAACTACAAATGAATGGATTGCTATTAAAACACACGATGGTTTATATGATCAAGCAAATGAACCTTATTTAAAAGGTTTTATGCCTGAAACTAAACCTCGTACTTCACTTCCCTTTATTTTACATCAGGCAGACCTTATGGCTGCTAGAATTGAATTTGAAAGAGAATGGTTAGACACTTTCGGTGATCAACCAAAACCAAAACAAACAAAGCAAGATCGAATTAATAAAAATTTCGATAAAATAGGTTCTGATAATGATAATTTAATGAATTTAGTTAAGAATCTCTAATGACTACAACCACTATAATAATTTTAATTAATGTTGGACTTCTAATTTTTGGTACAATTTCTTATATGATTTGGAATTTACTTAGAAAAAATGAAAGACAAGAAGATATAATTAGTACTCAAAATGAGTATATCCAAACTATATCTAATCTAATGTCGGAGTCAAATAAAAAAATTAAAGAAATAGATTCAAAACAAATATTTCAATCTGATGATGAAATAGGGTGGTTTTTTAAAGGTATAAAAGAGATTCAAGAACTAATTAACGAGTACAATATCAACCATAAGTAAATGATTGCACCATTAGACGAATCTCTCCAGGGTAAAGTTCTAGCTGTACCTCAAAAGGATGAAGGGCCACAATATACTAAAAAAGGGACTTTAAGAAAAAGAAGACCAAAAACAAAAAATCAATATTTTACTCAAGATACAGAAGATGCTATCATTGAATATGTTAATGAAACGGATCAAGACAAGCGTAATGCTATATATAATGCACGTATAAAGTATGCTTTTTTTAAATTAACAGAAAATATTATACATACATTTAAATTTTACTATACTGAAGTAGATACCATACCTGAACTGCAACATGAAGTAATTACTTTTTTACTTGAAAAATTACATTTATATAAACAGGGAAAAGGTAAAGCATTTTCTTATTTTGGTACTATAGCAAAAAGATATTTAATACTTTATAATAATAATAATTATAAAAAATTAAAACAAAAAGCGGATGTAGATGCTATAGATCATGATAAATCCATTAATACAAACTTAGTAAATTCATTTAATGAAAACCCTAATACTGACCCTGCTAGTGAGTTTATAGAATATATTATACAATATTTTGATAAACACTTATTTACATTATTCCCTAAACCAGAAGATGCAAAAACAGCGGATGCCGTTATTTCACTATTTAGAAGAAGAGAGCATATAGAACTATTTAATAAAAAGGCAATATATATTTATATACGTGAAATGACTGATCAATCAACTCCACAAATTACTAAAGTTTTAAAGAAAATGAAAAAAACTTATGTTAAATTACATGCCCAATTTGTAGAACATGGTCATGTATCCATGAGTTTATAATTCTTCTTTAAATCCATATTTATATCCAAAATACTATGGATTTTTCAAATGTAACTTTATTTGGAAAAAAGAAATTTTCCGATCTTTTAAAAGAAATACATACAAACCAAAAAGATAAAGAAGTTCAACTTCGTTCTTTAATAGAAGGCCTAAAACCATTAATCAACTCTCCAGGAGAGGCAACAATGATTGTACCTTTAATTAAAGAATATATGGAATTAGCTATAAAAAACGATGATGCTTTAATTAAAATGGCAGGTATTGTACAACGTGCTATGAATAGCAAAATGGTTGATTCAGATGAACTATTATCCGATGAAGATAAAGAAATGTTATTTAGTTCTTTACAAGAATTAGATAGTAAAATTGAAGTAAAACAAATTGAACCTACAAAAATAGAAGAAGCCACTAATGCCGGTTAATAGTCAAAATCCTACTGTAAGTAATTCTTTTATAGGTAACGTAAGTAATATAGGTAATACTTTACCTACTAGTATTATGTTTCCTGCAAGAGTATTAGATATTAATCTAATCCCCTCTATAAAACCTAACTCATTATTTCAAAGAAGTAGAGGGTGGTTTGGTATAGGTTCCATAACATTTGAACCAATAGGGGATTCTACTACTATATCTCAAAACCCCCAAGGTAATATAGCTTTACCTTTAGATTCACACTATAAAAAAACACCCTTAGTTAATGAAATAGTAATGATAATTGCTACTCCCGGGGAAGATGCTTATTATGAGGATAATTTAGATATTCAAAACTATTTTTATATGTCCACTGTTAATGTATGGAATAGTGTAAATTCAAACCCATATCCTTCACCAACAAATAAACCTAAAACTATACAAAATTCATACGAAGAAGTATCTCAAGGTTTTCCTAATCAAAATACTGGAGATAATAGTATAAAATTAGGTAATATTTTTAAAGAAAATAGTGACATAAGAAATTTGTACCCTCAAGAAGGAGATGTTATTATAGAAGGAAGATTTGGTAACTCCATAAGATTTACCTCTACAAATAGACAATCAGAAGATTTTAAGGACATACAAAGTCCATGGAGTAGAGAAGGGCAAAACGGATCACCACTTACTATTATAAGAAATGGACAACAACCAGCTGGTGCTTTTGACCAATTTTTACCTTTATATGAGGACATAGATAGGGATGATTCTTCGATTTATATGACTACAAATCAAAATATAGGTATTACCTTAGCTAGTAATAATTTAGATTCATTTGGAATTGATATAACACCACAAGTTAAAACATCCGCTAGAATACAAAGAACCCCTAAGGGAGAAAGAGGAAAATCTAATAACGATTCAGATTTTATTGATATAAAATTTGATTCGGTAAATGTAGAACCTAAGGGAGCTTCAAATTCTACATCTCCTAATGATTTAGATGATTTAAGTGGCCTTACTTCTACTTCAACTGAGTTTGAAAGAGCAGAATTTGAAACAGAGTTTGAAACAGAAGAAGAATTAACTAGAGGTGAAGAAATTGAGCAACAAAGAAGAGGTAGAGTTAGCGCTGCACCTCCAGTATTTAATAGAGGTGAGAGAGATGTATAAAAAATTATGATTGAATTAATATTTGAATTATTAAATAATTTTACTGATTGGTATCAACAATTAATGGGGATACCCGAGGGAATGACATATGCTTTCGGTTTATTTGGACCAAGTAAGAAAAAAAAAGCATTAAAAAAAGTTGATGAAGCTCTTAAAACAGTTGATGAGCTAGATACCGAGGGAATAGGAGGTGATGAATTAGGAGACCCTGCAAATTTAGGAGAGGCTGTTATTACAGTAGAAGGAGGTGATCCAAAATCTATTAATGACATTCCTTTTAAACCCGATTTTCCTTATGTAGGAAGACAAATTATTATAGATTCTGGAAGAGTTCATTTAAATGCAAAAGATGATTTTTTAATATTAATGTCTAAAAAATCAATATCTTTATCATCTCAAGGAAGTGTAAATATAGATGCAAATGCCTCTTTTATAGTTAATGCAAATAAAATAAGATTAGGTACTGAAGCTGTTGAACCCTTAGTGTTAGGAAATAAATTATCCTTATTATTAAATAAATTAGGAAAAACATTAATACAAACTGAAAAAGTATTAAATAGACCTGAAGATGGAGAAGGTACAATTTTACCTGAAATAAAAGAATTAGTAAAATTATTATCAAAAGCAGCTGAGCTTTTAATTAAAGAAAGTTTACTTATAACTTCCAATAAAAATTTCACTGAATAATTATGCCAGTAGGACCTATATGTAAAGGAGTACAAAAAGTACAAAATAGTACACCAAAATTTAGAACTAAATTTTTGGAAATATTATTAGATGTACTTTACGGTAAAAAAACAACATCTGATTTTGATGAAAAGATATTAGCTGATCCTGCTCAAAGACAAAAACTAATACAAGAAACTAATTTCCTAAAGGATCCTTCCGTAACATCTTTAGCCTCATCTTTAGTTACATTAAATTCTTTTGATTTATGTAACCCATTTTCATTTTTAATAACACAAGCCTTACCTGACGGGAATCCAATCAAAGAATCATTTCTAAAATTAGATGGTTTAGCTCGAACTTGGCAATCCATATCATCAGGTAACTTTTTAGGAGGTGGAGGAACTGTAACAATACCTGTAAACTTACCAGCAGATGATGGTATTACTTTTACTGGAAATCAAAATATAGTATTTTTTTTATCTCTTAATGATAAAAAATCAAAACAACTTGATATAGGTGATAGTGTAACTATATTTCAAAGGGAAGATGTGGAATTTAAAGATTACTCATTAATAGGTGAAGTTACGGCAGCTGGACCCTTAACTATTCTTTCTGGACCTAGTAATACCAAACTTATTACTATAAACGTACAAAGAGCTTCGGTAACAAGACCTCCATTTCAAAAAGATATTAAAGGAAATGAGATTACTGATGATAGAGGCAATCCTATACTTAAAAAATTTAATAAATTAAATATTCAAACAAGTAGAGACCCTAATCCAACACAAGAAGTTTTATCCGAAGGTTTAATTGAAATTTCTAAAGCAATAGATGAGGTTGGTTTAGAAGAAATAATTGAAACTATAGAAGGATTACCCCCATATTTTGAAGGTCTAGATGGTTTAAAAAGATCCGCTTCAAAATTAGTTAAACTTCAAAGAATAATGGGACCTATATTAGCTAATGCTTCAAATACAGCTTTAGTTGGAGGTGCAATATTACAAAACAGATTAACATTTGCCGAAGCTAGGGAAGCTAGTGAAATAGTAAGAGAATTTGACCAAGCAATAAGACCATTTTTTAAAGGAGGTGATAGGGTAGTACAAGGATACTTTGATACTATTCAGGATTTAAATAATTTTTTTAAAAATGTAATTCCTTATGATTTCTTAGCTACATTTGTTAAAGGTGTAGTTGCAATTGCTAAAGTTGTAAATGAAATTGTAATTTTCTTATTATCAATACTTAAATTAATTAATAGCATAATCAAGGCCATTACAGGGGTCTTAAAAATAGTTAAAATTGTAATTAAAGTTCTACAAAAATTAATTAATTTATTACCAACAATATTCCTTACGGCAGGAATTGTAGAAACTTTTACTAGAGTTCTAGCGGATTTATCATGTGGTGTTGAAAGAGCAATTAAATTCTTAGAAAATATTAGTAATTATCTTGATCAAGTTATATTATATTTAACTTTAATTCAACAAGGTTTAGAAGTTGTAATTAGAGAAGGAACTTTACTAGCGGCAAAGCTTGAAAGTTGTGATGCTGTTAAAGATACAGGATTAGGACTACAAATGACTGAAGCCGTAGAAAGATTAAGATCAACTATAAAAGCATTAACAATAGTAACACCGGACGGAGAAGGTTTCTATAGTGATGATCCAACCCTTCCTGGAAGAGGATTTAAACCAGAGGATACATTTGGAAGTCAAACATATATTTCTACTACTGACGGTGATCTTATATTTGTGTCCGATACAGTTATAGGGTTTGATACACAAGGAAATTTGATATTTTATGCCGAATTAGAATCATTATCAACAGGAGTAACCTTCAATAATACATTAGGTCAAGGATTTAGGAATTTCTTAAATGAAAACTTTAGATTTTATACTTTTGATAAATTTAGAAACCAACAACCTTTACTATTAGAGGGAGATAGATTAGCACATGAAGCCAAAACTGGAAGATTAAGAGAAGTGGATCCCGAAGATATATTTGGTAACTTTAGTGAAATATTTTTAGGTTATACTTTAAAAATACAAGAAGAAAAACCGGTAGATGAAAATTCTCAAGTGGCTATAAGAAGAAGAGGGGTGGCTTTAGATAATAATGAATTTTTAGTTGCATCTACTAAATTAACATTTGCAACTGATCTAAATACTATAATTCAGGAATTAAAGTTTTTATTAAAGAAAAAAATAGAAGATGGAATTATAGGAGTAGGAACATTAGATAGTACACCTAACCAAATTAGTGATGATGATGCCATTACTGTAGCCGAATCTATAGGAACAAATCCTTTAGGTATTAATAACATTAAAGCTGAAAATAATAATAAATTAACATCTGATGTACCTATTAAAAATAACAAAGAAGAATTACAAACTAGAACTGGAAATAAACCATTTGAACCTAAAGTAAATTCACCTTCAAGTAATTTAGTTAATAATGGTGGTTCTAATAGAGAAAAAATTGATGTAAACCCATTAGTTCAAAATGCACTTGCTGAATTTATAGATGAAAACCCTGGTCTTAAAAAAGTAAGCCAAACAGTAGCCAGAATAGATAGATTAGATAAATTACAATTATCACAATTACAAAGAATTCCTAATGGAAATGATTTAACTACTGAGGAAAAAATTCAAAAATCAAGCCAAAACATTTTATCTAGTATGGATCCAAATGCTGATAAAATAGAAGAAGTTAGTAAAAAAACTCAAAATTGGTATGGAGGATTAAAAGGAAGAGCGGAAACGGACTTTGAACAGTTAGTACTTGCTTCTGGAGGTGACCAATCTGACTTTGAAAAATATTTTGATAAAATTTTAAAAGAAGAACTTAAAAGTTGGAGTAAGTTATTACTTAATTCTGGATATACAGAAACTGAGGTAGAATATGGTGTTCAAATTGATGAAGTAAGAGATAATTATAGATTTGAAATAGAAGACGATGGTAATATAATAGTTAAAAAAAGAACAGGATTTAACTCCTAACAAAAATAATATTTATTGGTATGAAATTAGATGTTTTTAGAAAAATTATTAGAGAAGAAGTAAGAGGAGTAATTAAAGAAGAACTATCTTTAATTATGCAAACACCTATTACTGAAACGAAAGTTATTCAGAAACCGGTTGTAGAAAAAAAATTAACAAAAAATCCGTTATCTGAATTAATTGAAGAACAACCAAAACCTCAAGAAATAGGTAAACCCTTATTTGAGGGGGTTGGAGCTTTAGCAGATGTTTTAAATCAAACCCATGCTGAAGGTGGTTGGAGAAATCTTAATGGTGGAATGTCATCACAAGATGCTGTTGGATTCCAAGGAGGAATGCCCGGTACACCTACTAAAGTAGTAGATTCTGTAGATGCAATGGTAGCTAACCAAAAAACCTCAGATATAAACCAGGTATCAATTGATGCTGTACCGGATTTTTCAGGGATAATGGGTAATTTAAAAGAAAAAGGTAAAATATAATGTCATATATAGTTAGAAATGTAGATGTATTGGATTTAAAACCTAGTACTGGGATTGGAATAAATATCCCTTTTGATGGTACTACAGGTTTAAATACTACTTTTACTTCTAGAGATGCTATAAAGGCTAATTTAATTAATTTCCTATTAACAGGAAAAAAAGAGAGAGTTATGAACCCCGCTTTTGGTTCTGGGTTAAGAGAACTAATGTTTAACCCGTTGACGGATGATTTAGTTGACGATATAGAAGAAATAATTATTAGTGGAATTAATACTTATTTTCAACAAGTAGTAATCAATAATTTACAAATAAATTTATTACAAGAAAGCAACACAGTAAATATAATCCTTGATTATTCTATATTAAATACAAATATTGGAGATCAACTTGAAATTAATATAAACAATGCCGGAGTCTAAAGAAATACAATATTTAAATAAAGATTTTGATTCATTCAAAGAAAAACTAATTGATTTTAGTAAGACCTATTATCCTAATACCTATAATGATTTTGATGAAAATTCACCTGGATTAATGTTAATAGAAATGGCCTCATATGTAGGTGATGTTCTTTCTTTTTATATAGACAATCAGGTTCAAGAAAATTTTGTACAATATGCTAAACAAAGAAAAAACTTATTAAATTTAGCTTATAGTAGTGGATATGAACCACAAGTTACTAATGCATCAACAGTGGATGTAGAAGTATTCCAATTAGTACCTTCCACTCTGTCAGGAGGAACATCTTCACCTGATTTTAATTACTCAATGATATTAAGTGAAGGAACACAATTACAATCAGCAAACAACACAGGACAATTCTTTTATATA
>Ga0181373_1000380_pt1 | contig 10017 bp, 5 predicted proteins | sample LowvirmetaG_3_FD_130159 | JGI IMG/M metagenome (GOLD analysis project Ga0181373, IMG submission 130159) | Marine viral communities from the Subarctic Pacific Ocean - Lowphox_09 viral metaG | ecosystem: Environmental > Aquatic > Marine > Oceanic | place: Subarctic Pacific Ocean | collected 2015-12-05 | reverse complement strand
GCGTTTAACACACATTTTATAGCGTCTATACCTACATTTAATGTTTCACTATGGTTATTCGTCAATATAAATCCCTTATTACTATTTAACGGACGAATATAAACCGCACATACTCCATTATTTGTAGGATGTTCGAAATGATTGTTTGGAATTATTTCAACAAATGCTTCACCTTTAGCAAATTTTTTAAATAACTCTAATTGTTTGTCGTCTTCAACTAACCAAAACATAACTTTTATTTTGGTCTAATATACGAGAAATTTATTTATTATCCAAATTAACTTGAAAGAGGTGTTAAAGGAATATCTTCTGCTTCACCATGAAATCTTCCAGTCATTGCTTGTCCATTAGGCATTACATGATATAATCCTTGATAATTTAAACCATTAGGTAAAGCGTAATCATCACCACTTGTATATTGGTTATTTATATTTTTAGATCTATAAAATTGTAAGAAATCATTTCTTAAAAAATCAGTTAATCCTTTTCTTTTAAGTCTTTGTTCTAATAATAATACTTGATCTCTATTTATATCAAATACATTTTCTTCAATCCCTTCTAGTGTCCATTGAATTTTAAATGGGGTAAATAATTCCCAAAGAATATTATTAGATTGTTTAGTTATTTCTTTGTATGTTTTAAGATCAATTTCTGTGTAAATTAACTCATTAATTTTTACTATAAAATATCTAGTAAAAGAACCTAATTGATAATCATCCTCTGTTGGGTTGGGATAAAAAGATTGAGGATATGCTCTTGGTTCATCATCTCTAGGATCTTTACCATTTAAAACCATATAAGTTACTACGTCTCTTTGTATCCATTGATTTGAAGAAATTACAGGATCAGGATCATCTAAAAATAAAGCTATTTTATTTGTTGAAGATAAATCCGGTGGTAGTTCATCAGTACCTTTAATTTTAATTGTTACTAATTCTCTAACATTTGTGTCATTTGGAGTTTTACCAGTATAAAACCTACCAGTATATAAGCTATGATAAAAACCTACGTAATTTTCTCTATTACTTTTTATCATATACTCATCTCCAGGAGTATATAAATTTTCTTTTATTCTATTTTTAGGTATATACATAATTTAACTATGATCCAAATTCTTGCCTACTAGCATTAACACTTACTGTTTGTAAACCTGATGGTACAAATGCCCCCGAACAATAATAACCATTAAAAACACCTGTACTTTCTACGTCCCTACTAAACTCAACATTATACACATCATAATTAATACTATCATTAAAACTAGAATCAGGTAACATTTTAGGTGCTAAACCTTTATAATTTCTTGCTTTTTCTTCCCCTAAAGCTGCGATAATTAATTGTTTTGTTGCTGATGTTTCGGCTCTAGCAAGAGCTGATCTTCTACTAAATGCGTATTTGTCTTGGATAAAATCTAAACTGGTTGCAACGTAACTACCACCTTGTGCTAATACTAACGCTTCATCACTTGCATTTGCTGATAGGGACTTTAACATTTCTATTAACTCCTTTTGTGGAAATATATCACTTTTATCACTCCTTACTGAGTTATGTGTGTAAATTCCTTTATCTCCTCTTAAAGCTGGTTTATAGTTTTTCTGATATTTAGGAAATAAAGTATAATAATCATATGTGTATTCGATATTATATTTAGACATCCAACCTTGAATAATAGATTTTACATTATTAATTTGAGCATCACTATATTTTTCAAAATATTTATAACCTTTATAACTACTTATTTCTTCTCCTGTAGGCCCAACTGGTCTTGCTACTTCACCAGTAAACTCTTCATTATAAGTAGTAAAGTATGTATCTCCAAATTTATTTAAAGGTCCATAAGAACATAATTCAATTCCTAAAGCTGTTCTATTTAAATTTTGGTATGGAAGACCTTGTTGTGCAAAAGTAAATTCTTTTATTCCTAATTGATTAGCCCAATTTTCATCAGGGAATACTTGTTCTACTTCTCCATTATTATTAGTTACATAATGAGTAGATACTTGATCTGTTCTTGTACTCCAAACATCAATAACAGTTTTAATATTTTGGCTACTTACAGTATGATGTAAATATATTTGTGTTTTAGGTGTTTCTTCTAATTTATAAATTTGAGTAATTGGGAATTCACTTGTTATTGTAAATAAAAGAGCTGTTGCATCTGATAAATTTTCATTAAAATCAGGTAAATCTGGTGTTGAGTCAGTTTCTAAAGGATTAGCTTCTACAAAAGGAGCATCTGGGGGTGCTGCGGGTAGAGGTAAAGCTCTTTTTTTAGTTGTCCATGTCGATCCATTAACTACATGGTCACATGCTACTGTTCGCATTTCTAACGCACTACTATCGTAAGTGTTAGGTAATACATTATCATCTAATTCAAAGTAATCATGTAATTTAATACCAGATATTCCTTCAATATCCATTGAAAAATTAAATGGTAAAAAAGTTGGTGATTGTAATTCATCTCTTTTAACCATAATACCATTTAATAAACTAGCATATGTTCGATTAGCGTTCATTAAAGTTTCAATATCTTCGCTATTCCATAATAAATCATCTAATACAGATTGAAAAAATCCTGTTGGAGAGGATCCTTTTTCTTCATTATTTTTTCCAATTGTGCCTTTTATATTATTAATAAATGTATTTACTAACTTTAAATATGGTCCTTCTTTTACTTTACTATCATTTACTATTGGGTATATTCTATCATTAATACCCTGGCTCCATTTTTGTAATCCAGTTCCGTTTCCTTGAAAACTATTAGCCCCATCTCCTAAACTTAAAGCAATTGTAGTTGACATGTTACTATCAATTGATGAATTAATGTCTATATTTTTAATAATACTACCTTCTTGTTTGTTTCTTACCCCATAAGTATTAAATACACATAATTCATTATTTTCATTAGATGGAGGGAACTTTGTTTTAAATCTAATAGAAGCTTCATCTATTATTTTTACTGAGTTTTTAGATGCATCCGATTCTATTCTAAAAGCATTAATACCTCCTCTAGAAGTATTTATAGCCTCTAATACATTTTTTAAAAAATCTACTAGAGACATCGTAAGTGTTTGAGGACCTGGTATCATATTGTTTGCTATAATACCTTTTAAAAATTCAATATTTAAATAAACATCAGCTAATTTAGCAACATGACCTTTATCAGAAAGATAATTAGGAGCTGCTTGACTAAATATTTTATTCATTGTAGTATCTGGAAGGTTAAATTCCATAAAGTTTGTCATATTTGAAAGAATTTCTAAATAATTACTTTCATTTATGTCATTAGCTGCATCTTCATATTTTATGTTATGGTTTTGATAAGATGTAGCAACCATAAATGGATTAGATGAAAATTGTCCTGGGAGATTACTTATATAGTTTTCATCATTGTCTAAATCAAAAAAATTCATATCAAAAAAGAAATATGGAGTTGATTGTTCATCATATAATAAAAAATACTTTTGTATAATTGCTAATAATACTGAAAATTTAATATATACTTGAACAGGCAAAGGACCACCTGAACCATCAAAAGCAGGTATAATATTTGTTGCTATATCTGTAATTCCAACTACTCCATTTTTAATTTTTAAATCTTTTGCATCTGGTGTGTATAAACCTTTAAATTGAGGTAATTTAAAATCTTGAAAACCATAAGATGAGTTGTTATTCTCAAATCCTTTAAAACTTGCACTCTGATATCCTCTATAGATACCATCTAATATATTATATAATCTATTTCTTTTTAAATTTGCTTGTAATACTTCTTCTTCTTTTATCTTTTGAATTTGATCATTATTTACACCCAAACTTAATTTTTCCAAATTTTTAACTGCTTCGTCTAAGGCTTCTGTAGATGCTTTAAATTCTTCTGTTGAATCAGGTTCATTAATGTTTACTAATAAAGATTCTATTACAGTTCCATGTCCTAGTAATTTAGCTTGGCAGTTATAACTTCCATCTGATGGATCGAACGACCAATTAAAATTAGAAATTTTTCCAAAAATACCTTCATAATTACCACTTCTTGCTATTCTTTCATTTTCAATAAATCCTAATATAGTAGAATGTTTTGAACTGTTTTTATAAGGTGAGGGTTTAGTTCCATCTTCTTCATCATCAATTGGGACTCCAGTTTTATTTAGAGTAAAATCTAAAGCAGGTGATATAAAAGTATCATATGTTCTTAATTCTCCTGTTTGATTATCTAAATAACTACTCCAACCAAATTCTAAAAGAAGGTGTATACCAGGTCTCATATATAAAACATCTAATAATACTAATTGAGACCTACTATAACATTTCATATTAATAGTAGCTTGAGCATATCGTCCATCTGCTTTATATATAAGATCAGCGTCTATAATACCAGGTAAAGGTACATATCCTTTTTCATCTATTCCTCCCCAACCATAAGCTCCTTTATAATATTGGTTTGTTGAGTTAAGACCTTGATATGTAATTAACTCATTATTTTCTCCTATACCTACTACTCCACCTTGAAGTATGTAATTTTTAGCTGCTTTATCTCCTAAAAAATCATTTGGGTTTAACCCATTTTTTACAAGTTTTTGATAAACATTAGTTTCTGTTTTTCCGTCATTTAAATATTGAGAGATGTTTGCTGTACTTGCTAATCTAATCCAAGGTGTTTTTGTATTTTGGTATTTTAAATCTTTAACACCATAATTTTTATAACCTAAAGATTCTTGTCTACGTTGGATTTGTTTTGTAACCCAGCCTCTATACGGTTTCCCTCTTACATTCCCCATTTTTATAACGCATTTAATTGATTATATCTTGATACTATTCCATTTATATCTACTGGTATTCTTAATTGAGTACCTACTGGTGGATATAGAGATCCAAAGTTTAAAGAATTAGGGTTAGCTGCCGATATTATCCAATATAAAGTAACATCACCATAAAACTGATTTGCTAATGAATCTAACCTATCGCCAAATTCAGTTTCAACATAAATGTCAGATTCTTGTGGTTCAATTTCGGGATAATAAGTAGTTCTATAATACTGATCTCCAATAGTACCAACGAATTCATTTTCGTTTCTTATTTTTTTTATGTTTTGATATCTATACATTTATTATGGTTGTGTTTGGCTGCTTACCCCAGTTCCTGCATTTGCATCTACTTGATTAATATCACTATTTTCATCAGTATCTTCTCCTACTGTGCTTGTTTGTAAGTAATTAGATCCATAATCAGATACTCCATTATTAGCATTATAATTATTATTAAACCCATTTGATAATGCTATAAATCTTTCATCAATAACTTGATTCCCATCCATTCCATTAGCAGCAGAAGGTCTAATTTTCTGTGGTAAAAATTTCTGTATAGGTGTAAATGACATTCCTGTTACTTTAATCATAAATGGTAATTCTTTAACTGATTTATCAGAATTTCCTGCTTGATCAATAGCAATTTCCCAAGATGATTCTTGAGGTGCTTCATAAGTAAGTGATGTAATAAATCCTGGTTGTTCATATAAATATCCTCCTAATGTTAAACGTACTAAATTTCCTCGCATAAACCCAGCTGTATTATAATCTGGGGCCATTGTTGATGCTAAGTAATTTAATTTTCTATACATTGGTATAAGTTCAGCTTTTGATTGAGCATAGCAAGTAAACCCTAAATTTATCGTTCTATCAAATCCAGAGTAGGTATATAATTTATCACCTCTACCTGAAAATTGTGTTGGGTTCCAACTTGAATTATAACTATCAGTGAATGAATCTAAAAATGCTCTAAAATGCATATACACAGCATTTTCACCAGCATCTGGTGAATTATCAATTGCTGCTATTCTAAATTTACAATAATCATTAATAGCTAATTCTCCATTAGGTCCTTCACTTTCATACATTAATAAACCATTAATTTTATCTACTATGTCTCTTTTAGCTTCTTCACTATTAGCTTTAATACCATAGTTTATTACATTACGTTTAGAACCTGGACTTCCAAGATTTGTTCTTTTCCATCCACTTTTCATAGAATACGGGGCTGTTTTAGCTATAGTAGAGGATGATTCTAAAGGAGCCCCACTATCACCTCCTGTAGTAATTATAGTTTGTCTAAAATCAGTAACAGTATCAGGTGTTATTGCTACACTATCTCTACCTACTATTGGTCTAGATTTAATTTGGTCAAAATTAAGTACTTTAGTATCATTACCTGCAGCTGAGTATACACCTCTTGAAGTTAAAGTTGAGTTAGTATCATTATCTCCTGGTAGAGATCCTGCTAATGTAAATGTAGAACTTAATGAGTTTAAATTTTGTAGAGCATTATTATCTACATCAGATAAAATTGTAGAAGTAAAAATATTTTCATTACTAGCTAATCTAGATACTCCTAATCTTGATTGAAAATTATCATATAAAGGAGACAAGGTTCCTTTTGTTTTATATGTCGGATCTTGACCATAAAAATAAAGATTACCATCATTAAGAGCTAATTTATTATTTACCCCCGTTCTTTCAGATGCAAATCTGATATTTGTAGTACCTATACCTAAAATAGAACCAGGACCTCCTTGATATGAAATTACATCAGGTGAATCTGATGTTATTTGTTGTCTTTCTTGGAAAATATTTATTAATCTGTTATTAAAAATACCAGTATCAACTTGGTTAACTGTAATATTATCAAATAAAGTAGTAGTGGTATCACGTTCTCCACCAAAAGGAGCATTTGATAGTTTATTAGGTTGGTTTGATTGAATCTGCGTATTTGGGAAAAATTCAAATTCTGATGGATTTTGATTTTCAGCTATAGCACTTAAATAAGTTCTTAAACCACCTCCTGGTCCAGTTGCCCCAAATAAATTAGATAAACCACTAGTTTGTCCTGTTATACCATTAGGTGAGGTAGGATCTAATCCCATTAAATTTAAATGTGTACCTGTAAACCCTACACCAGCTTGAGCTAATGTACTTGTAGGTAAATAAATACCACTTGCTAAAGCTCCTCCACCGGTTCCTTCTAAAAAGTCAGGTTGTACATTTCTACCATAACCTGCACCATATGAGGCTTCAGTCATTACTGATGTACGTGATAAAATATTTTGATTAGCTGTAAATATTAAACCATTTGGAGATTTAGTATCAAATAGCATTTGAGATAGTCTACTTACATCAGTAACTGCATCTCTAGGAGCATTAAGACCACCTCTAAATAATATATCTAAACTTGAAGGAGGTAAATCACCATATATAGGTTGACCACTACTATCTAACTGAGCAATAGGTGTTGGATTAGGATTATCCACATCAACACCTGGGATATCTTTTCTAATGTATGGTTGATTACTAAATCCACTATCAAACCTATCACCAGAATTATCACTCCCAAACTTTAATTTATTTAAGTTTGTAGTAGAGGTTATTAAAGGCATTTAGCTTTATTTAAAATGATCTATTTTCTGGAGCGTTATTTTTATACCTATTTGTTTCTCCTTGGTATGTGTTTCCTGCTTGACCTAATTGTGAAGGACTAGGGTTTGAATACCCCATAGCCGCTGCTCCCATATTAGTATAAGCTGGTTCTGTTAAGTTAGGATCACCAATATTTGAATATTGATTATGAAGTAATGAATTACCTTGTATACTAACTGCATCTGGAGTAACACCATCTGCTGGAGATACTGGTACTGCCAAAGGTGAACCGTTTGCGTCAAACTTATTTAAAATTGATTCTGCCATGATTTTATTGTTTTAAATTATTTTGTTATAAATATTAACTCATCCTAGAAGATGACAATGCTAATGATTTTCCTACTTTATCCCCATCTAAATAAATATCACCACCTTGTTCTATAGCTGCTAATATTTGATTAAGTAATCGTTCTACATTTCCTCCTCCTCCTCCTCCTACATTACCTAAATTAGTTCCACCTACAACAACATCATCAGCTCTGAATTTTTGAATTGGTTGGCCTGGTCTTGATATAAAGTCAGCTGCTGTATCACCTGTCATTGCAGATGCATTACTTAAATCTCTAGCTACTAGGGCACCATCTAATGCTACAGATGCTGCGGTACCAAAACCTGGAATTAAACTAGCACCACCTGATGCTAATTCTAATGCTGCTCCTGCAAAGTCACCTTTTAAAGCTCTTTGTATACCAAATCCAACTCCAGCTAATAGACCAACTCCTGGTATTTTCTTTAATAATGATTTACCTAATCCTTTTAATCCTGTTTTACCAAATTTACTCATTACACTACCACCAAATCCTTTAACTTTATCAAAAATACCACCAGCAACTTTAGTTATACCTTTAAATGCACCACTTATTCCACTACCTATTTTTCCTAAAAATCCGCCTGATCTTGCTCCTTTTGGAGCTCTAGTACCTCCTTTTACAAATTGACCACCTATTTTTTTACCTAATAATGTATTTTTTAAACTACTAAAACCTTTAGTAAACGTGGTTCCTATTTTTGAACCAAATTTACCAAGTATTTTAGGTAAACCCACCATAACTACAAGTTGAGGTATCATTTTTAATGTAATAAGTGCAGCTGTTAAACCACCAAAGAATTTTTTAGGATTATTAACAGCATATGCTACAACATCACCAATTATACCACCAACTTTTGAAATTAATTTTACTGCATTTTCCATTCCACCACCAGCTATAAACTTATCCATAGCTTCTTGGAAATTTTTTATAGCATCTGAATCTGCGAATGCCGCTAAAAATGCTTCTTTAGCTTGTTCTATTATTCTATTAAATGATTGAGCACCTTTAACTTGTTCTTTAAGTGCATCAATATCTTCTTGTGCTACTTTTTGTGCGGCTTGTTCTAATGTTAATTTCTTTCCAGTTTCTTTTAATTGCTCTCGTTGTACTCTAAGAACTGCTTTATCAAATTCAGCTTTAGATTTTACTCCTTTAAGACCTTGTTTAGCCATTTTATCTTGGAACTTCATCTCATCATTAATTTTGAACATTTCATCAACTGATATTCCTAATGTATCTGCTAATGCTTGTTGTGCAAATACATTACCTTCAGTTGCATCTATATTTTCTTTAATGATTCTGCCCATTTCTTCAGCAGCTTCTCCAGTTTTTCCTTGAAGTGTAAGTGATCTTAATTTTTCTAAATTTAAATTTTTATTTAAAAACAACTCTGCTTTCATTTCTTTTTCAATAGAACTTTCAAAATCTAATGTACTTTCTGCTGCTGCTTGTATTGCTGATAATTCTAATCCTAATTTAGAAGCTTGGAATGCTGCTTCTGCTAATGCTTTTGGACTATTACCTAAGTTAAATTTAACTTGAGCACTAGCATTAGTCATTTTATCTAAAACATCATTTAAACTTAAAGCTTGTTTTTCATTCCTATTTAATTCATCTACTGTTGCTTTAGTAGATGCTGCCATATCTTCAAATGAAGTACCTGTTAATATAGACAATTTAAATAATTTAGCAGATTGTTCTCCAGATAAACCTAACGTATTAGTTAGTTCTTGCATTGTATCTAACTGTGATTGATTTAATTCAATTGCAGTTCCTGTTAGATTATTTATATTTACCATGTGGGCAGTAGCTTCTTCCATATTCATAAAGAAATTACTTGCTGCTGCTTCTCTAAGATTTTGAGTTACTTGGGCACTACTACCTGCAAAATTTAAAAAGTTTTGTCCTGTTTGCATTGCCTCTTTTGACATTTCAATCATCATTCCAACTATAGCTCTTACACCCCTAATCATACCTGTAATTATAACTAAAGGATCAGTAAGATTTTTTATAATTGATTTTCCTACTTCTTTTAATCCAACAGCCATTACTCCAAATTGACTAGCTCCTTGAGCTGCTGCTTTTTGCATTTCTTTAGTTGCTTCTTTAGCATCAACTAATGCTCCTATTATAGGTATTTTTGATATTCCTTCAATAATTTTACCAGTTAAACCCATTCGTTTTTGGATTTTTTTAGCAAGGTCTAATTGATCTTGAAGTAAAGCATTATGAGCTTCTTCTGC
>Ga0181373_1000378_pt1 | contig 10033 bp, 11 predicted proteins | sample LowvirmetaG_3_FD_130159 | JGI IMG/M metagenome (GOLD analysis project Ga0181373, IMG submission 130159) | Marine viral communities from the Subarctic Pacific Ocean - Lowphox_09 viral metaG | ecosystem: Environmental > Aquatic > Marine > Oceanic | place: Subarctic Pacific Ocean | collected... | reverse complement strand
TTTTATTACAGGTAATGCAGATGAAGAAGGCACTGTTGCGCCGCTTGCATCAACCACAGCCGGTGTAACAATTGTGATATCAACCTCACTGTAAGCTGGTGAAGCTGATGGTATCTTTATTCCTGCTTCTCTGATTAATCTCTCTAGATTCTCAGATTCAACTGCTGTTTCAATGCTTAATTCGTTAAACTGATGATCTAAATAATATGTCATTACATCACCTACATAAGCGCCTAAATCTAAAAACATACCGCCCAAACTTGCGTCAGAAAAGTCAACAACCTTATCTCCAAAGTGTGTTAACATGTAGTTTCTTAATTCATTTCTTAAAGAAGCAAAGTCTTTGTTTGTGTAACTTATGTCTTTAATTTTCTGTACGTCTTTTTTAATGTTTTTTGCCATGGGATTAACCTCCTGCAAGTATGTCAATTTCTATTCCTAATTTAGGAGAATTAAGCTGGGGTATTACATACTCTATTACAACAGTAACTTTAGCCAACCCTACTCTATTTAGGTTGTTTTTTTCGTCTAAGTCTATTTTTTTAGATGTCACGCCAACAATTCTAATGATTGGCATGTATTTATCAACTGCTGATCTTATTGATTCTAGAATTATTTCGTTAAAGTTTTCTGAATTACTGTATTCAAATACGATCGAATTTAAATTACCACCGTAATCGTGAAGCCCTAGACGCTCTCCGTGATTTGTCATAATAAGATTTCTAAAATTGTCAGCAACTTGACTGATTGTATTTGTATGCATTCCAAATATATCGTCGCCTTCTTGTAAAGGTGTTTTAAACCCAATTGTCTTTTTAATTGTGACCTTTGGAACAAACTTTCTATTACTAGTCCTGATACCGCTACTTTTAAAATTAAAATTTGGTCGGCTCATATTGCACCCCTTTTATTATATAAGTATCACTCACCAAAAATTTTAGTTGAGTCTAGATTAGAAATTAAGGAATCTGTTGTATTCGGTTGCAGTGTTACAATAGTACTATCAATAACCAAACCTAGGTTTTCAATATTGTAAATGTCTTGGGTACCTTGTGCGATAGTATTTATGTCGTCCGGATTACCTGCGTTTGCTCCAGGCAGTGCAGGTGCTATAATTTGGGTCTGAATCATACCTGATACTATCGGATATGCGATAGAAACATAGTCAGCAATATCTTTTATTTGTTGTTGGAGACTTTCTATGATATCTTTAAGTACAGAGTATTTAACATAGGGTTCTTCCGGTGCTTTGTTTCCATTGCTTACTGAGAAGTGTATTGCGCCACCTGACTTTGCTTGGAGACGTGTAATTCCGTTAACCCCTAAGCTTAAAAATTGTTGCCCATTATCTTTAGAAGATTTTATTACTGCGTTACCGCCCGGGTCTAAATCAATAAAGGATTCACCCTTTTTAGAAACAATTCTTGCACTTTCATTACCCACAACTCTGTTAATGTCAGCATATGTTACCACACATTCGCCAGTATGCCCAGAAAGCACATCAAACGATGATCCGAATGTAAAATCAGGACTAGAGTTGTGAGACAAATAAAGCCTAGCAGCGACGTCGACGCCATCTGTTATATTGTCGTTAATTTCATGATCAAACACACTTTCATCAGATAATCTTACGTTTGCCATTTTGTCGTTTTCAATAAACTCATTAGACTGAATTAAAGAACTGTTTGCAACAAAGTTCATCTTTCCTGTCTGTGTCCTGCTTTTGTCAACAAAAGAAAATTTTCCGGAAAAAGCTATGTCAGATATGGACTTCTTTTTTCTTCCAACAAAAAGATCGATTGCTGGTGATAAAGGCTTTGCATTAATATTTTCGCTTGTACCCAAACTAAATGCAGTGTTAGCTGCTGCATTCAATCCAGTACCAAACTTTTCTGTGGTTATGTGAATCCCTGCATTGTTCGACCCTTGCAATAATAAGTCACCAGAACCCTTAGCTAGTCTGGGTACTGGTTCACCTGTAAAATCTTTCTTATTTGAAAAAGACTGATTGAGTAGTGTTGACAATCTTACTGGCAAATTTGAACTGTTTTGTGCTGTTCCTTTTATTCTGGTATCGTAGTTTGCTGTTGATGCTTCATCAAGTGAGTAAGCGCCGTTAATGTCTATTTCTCTTTCACTTAAATTACTTTTTGCTGTTAAGATGTTACTAACTGCAGGTATTCTTTCAAAATTAGTAAAATTAAGATCATCTATTTGCAGCGGTGCAACTTTTCTACAAAGCCAGTAATAGTAATTTAGATTTCCAATTTTTTCCCTGATAATCCACACATACTCACCTGCTTTAAGTGGCAAAGAAAGGTGAGGCGGAAAAAAAGGATAACATACAACATACTTTCCAGAATCTTGAGATCTATTATTATCAACAATATAAGAAAATATTGAATTCATCGGCATCGTTTCAATCAAATCAGAGTTTTCTATATCTGCTGATATGTCAACTTCTTTCTTTGTATCTCCAACAATGATCTCCGGTTTAATTTTTCCGCTCAATACATCTTTCATACTATGTTCAGTATTGTCAAATGTTTGTCGCAAGTATTCGTATGGATTCGATATTACATCTTTTACGATACCGGTGAAAAAATCATAACCTGGGGTTGTCTTAAGTTTTTTATCTTCATCCTGCAGGAGATTTTTACCTGCAATTTGTGATCTAAAACCCTTTAGAAACCGATGATCATCTAGTGACATAGTTAACTCCCTATAGAGTTAAATATATCATCCGGTGAAACCATTGATTCTTTTTCTTGTTCTTTTGAAATTATTTCTGCTAATTTAAGTATTTGATCATTAGACTTTGACATTCTTTCTAAATACTTGGATGCCAAAGTACCGTGTGTAGAATGATTACCAGAACTACCGGGTATCATCATTAATAGATCGTTCAGTAAAATTGATGCGCTTTCTCTGTCATCAACAGCATTCTGGTATGATTCCTTCCATAAGAGTTTCTTCTTATCTTCGGTGTTTTCTAAGCTGTCCAATAAATCAGAAAATTCTTTAATTTTCTTATCTGTTTTTCTTACTTTTTCTTCTTCCATTCTTAAAACCTCAAATTAAACATATATTTAAACTCTTCATTGTTGCCAACCACATCTCTAAAGTTTTTTCTAACGTTAGACATTGCAACTGACAATTGTTTAGGATTAAGGCCAGATATTTCTCGCAAGTAAACAAATATTGCGCGCTTATTTAAGAATTCTAACTTATCAATATCTACAAAAAGTTTTTCTACTGCTTGTATACATAGTTTTTCATTTTCATTTCTAGTTTTTGCTTCGATAATTTTCAAGACTTGAAACATTCTTCGTCGATCTTCCTTTTGTATCATTTGTGTTTCAGGCGAAGGAATATAGCTATGAGACTCAACTGATCTTTTATCTCTTCCACTTAATCCGGCAAAGTTATCTAAGCTTACTTGTCTGTTATTTATTTTATTCTTTTTGTTTGTCTGGATAATCAAAAAGTGTTTTGCGCAAACATTGAAATAAGAAAAAGCTTTAGAGCCTCTTGCTGGATCAAATTTTTCTAGTGTTTCGTAAAGAAAAGAAACGCAGTCAGACTTTAAAACATGAAATGAGTTAGGATCTCGAGCAAAACCGTGAATAAAAATTAAGTTTTCTGCTAGTTTGTTAAAAGAATTCTTAATTTCGCTTTCGTAAATTCTATGTTTTTCTTTCTTGGTTTCAGATGATTGGTACCTAATGATAGCATCATGTGCTTCTTTTCCAAAGTAAAGTTTTTTCGTGTTACTTGACTTCTTTTTAACTGTCTTTTTCTTTAACTTCATTTAAATCCTCCAGTTCTTTAGATTGCCTAGTTAATTTATTGGCAACAACAAGTACTGCCTTGTGACAATCCTTTATTTCTGCGATGACTTGACGGACTTCTACCGAATCGAAAAAGATAGGTGTCTGTAAAACTTCGTTCATACGACCATATTTTTCGTTTAAAAGTTCTAAAGACTCCTCTACAGCGTCTTCCATGTCGATAATGATCATAGAAAATTTGTAAACTTTCCAAGCAAGGTAAGCAGATAAAGAGAATAATATACAGCACAATAACGTAAGTATAATCACAGAGTTCATTTTTCTGTCACCTTGCTAAAAAAATCATCATAAGTTTTTTTAATTGCTTGATTATTGAAGTTAAATTGTATATTTTTTTGCATTAATTTTGCTTTTTCTTTTGCTGGCGGATAATCGTTATAAACACTTCTTAATCCTTCCTTGTAACTACTCTCTAAAGGTTCGGCCCACCGTGAGTTAGGTGCAAAAACCCGATTATCGATCTTTGAATCACCTATCGCAACCAAATCATAGTCGACGCTTTGGAAATGATCTTCCTCTAAAAAGTCTAAGTGACCTGACCAACCAGTTGCAACAATAGGTACACCTGCAACGGCTGCCTCTATCAAAGGTAATCCGTATCCTTCGCCTCTTGTGCATGTTGCGTATGCTTTTACTTTTTTATGCGCAACTAATCCGGCTATTTCTTCTTTCTTCATATTGCCATGGACTAAATAAACAGGCGGACGATTGTCAATACCTTTAACGATATTTAAAATATGATCACGAGTTAAACTTTTATCTACAGACGATCCTTTTCCAAATCCAACTTTAAGAATAATTCCAACATCTTTATCTTCACTAAACTCTTCACATGCCCACTTAATTGTATTTGCCAAGTTTTTTCGATCATCTTCTTGCTTTAAACTAGTAATAGTGCCAATTATCAATATATTAAACTCTGTTTTAATTGCGTCAAATCTTTCATCTTTTCCAATATTTGCTAGCTTACTCTTGCTAAGAATATCCATGTTAAACCACTCAGGAATTACATGTGTTCTTGTTGTTACCATTCCAGAATCTCTCAAAACTTTCAAAGAAAAAGAAGAGGGAAGAACAACTCTATCCATTTTATTGCATGCATCAACCCATGCCTGAGTACAGCGATCTGTTTCAACAAGAGCTGTCACACCTATATTTACCTTACCTAATGAAGTATCCCATTCGTCAGGTAATTGAACTTGGAATGTATAATCATAACTGCCTTTCTCTATTGGCTTTGAACAATCCATGATTTTTCTTATCATTCCGTTTTCTTGATCTTTATCTAAAATCCATGCAGTTCTACCCCAACTAAGACACTCAACAGTAAGATCAATGTCATCTCTTCCGTGTAACCAAGCAAAGACTTGTCGTGAATGCACACCATACCCACTATTTGTTAATAACGGCGCTCTTAATAATACTTTTTTCATTATAATTCCTCTATGCTCCAAGACTTACCATTTTTAAAATTCTCAATTGTATCTTTCAATGTTTTGTCCCACAGGTCTATAGTTTTTTGATAACTAAATTCACTATGCGCGTAATCGTAAACTTTCTTTGAGAGTACTCTTTTTTGTTTGTCATTTAGCGTATATAGTTTCATCATAGCAGCGGCAAAGTCTTCAATTGAAGCGTAGTCTTCATAGATGTAAGGTACTGCCTGACTTCCTACAAGTGTCTTTGTTGTTATTTCAACAGCAACCCCATTATGTGTCCCATCACGATGATCAACAACCTGTCTAGTCAATCCTCCAGTCTTTGGTGCAATAATTGGTGTACCTGTCATCATAGCTTCAAGTGTCGTTAGTCCAAAACCCTCTGCGTAAGAAGTATTAATGCAAAAATCGCTAACATTATACAATATATTCATTTTGTCAAAATCGAGTCGATCTCTTGAAAAGAAAACGTTTTCTTGGATATCTAGCATCTCAGCAACTTTAAACAAATTTGGCCCTTCGGGATCGTTAGGGTCAGTATGCATAATTAATGTTGCTTTTCTGTGACCGGTTTTCTTTTCTAAATTTTCTAGAAATAGCTTCCAAGAAGATAAAAGATCTGATGGTCTTTTTCTTTTAGCATTTCTATTTACCCAGATTCCTACAAAGTGATCTACTCTATCTTCGCCGAGTAGTGAAGGTTTAAACCTGTCTACTACTTTCTTACTCAAACGATTAAATATATTGTCTGGTAAAGCGTGTGGGACAAAATTAACTTTGTCTGGATGTGACTCTTTTAACATTGTATATGTCATGTGACTGTGACAATTAATCAAATCAGTCGAATCATAAAAGACGTCATTGAATTTAGGATACGGGTAATTATCCCAAACATGCCACCATACAATCGGGCAGATCTGTCTTATCTCGTCTTCCATTTCAAAAAGCCAGACGAAAAATCTTGGATCAGTAAAAATAAATAAGACATCTGGTTTTTCTGTTGCAAGTGTTACTCTAATTAAGTCTGGGTTTCCAAAACCATCAATAGGCTTGATTATAAAGTCTTCATTAACAACAACGGGCCTATAGTCATTGTGTTTTACTGCTGCCCCGAACTGCCTAAACGACCAACATTCTTTCTTCAATAAACCTTCTATTAAGTGTCGGGTTTGAGTACCTACTCCACTTGTTGATAAGGCGTGATCAGAAAGCACAAGAACTTTATATTTTTTATTTTCGGTCATCTTTTTAATCCTCTTTGTTTAATTTTATACATAGAATGAAAAAAGTAAACTTCATTTGCAATGTTCTGTATTTAAATAAGGACAAAATTGACAGCTGTTTCGGTTTTTAATAAAGAGACCTCGTCGCACCGTTTTAATCATATTCCGCATTAACTTAATTCCCTTTTCATATGTTTTAGGTCCGACTGATACATTAACGATATCACATACTTTTCCTGGTTTTGCGCCTCTTTTTAGCAAAACAAAAGCGCAACGAACATCCTTTAAATCGATATTATGTTTTGTTGCCCAAAAATGCTTGTAAAGAATCAACTGAGCAGTCATTCCTAGATCTTGTTTTTTGTCACGACGCCATCCGTAAGCACCTGCTGTTTTCCAATCAATGACCCAGTAATCATAACCCTCACCTCGCTTTTTAGGTACTTTTAAAATACCGTCGACAAAACCTTTGAAGTATAACGGCTCATCTAAGTTTTCTATTGGCTCGTATAATGCTTCTTCTGCCTTAAAACATTCCCAACCAGGAAACTCTTTATCTAGAAAATCACTAACTTCATTCCACATGTTGTTAGCCCATTGTTCCCATGTTTCAACTGGTTTATGCTTGTACCAACCAGGCTGATGAGAATACCACTCCTCGTTCTCAAATCCAGCTTTCTCCCAGCTTTCTTTCATTACCCCTAGTATTTTATTGCGATCGATCTCCCTACCTTCTAAAAGACTCTCGCAGCCTTCGTGCACGGCAGTTCCAAAATGTAAATAGGGGCTGTCTTTAAACATATCTATTTTGTCGATATGGGTCAACTTGTGTCTGTAACTGCATTCTTTCCAAGTCTTAATCTCAGAGAATGAAATGTGCGGTTTTCCGTTTGGAAAGTTAATATCTTCTAATTTTGTCATATTTTATCCTTTTTTTATATTATAACAAGATTAGGAATCAAATACAACTAACTTTAAAACATTACTATATTATTTACTATTTTTTAAAGAATCTAAGTCACGCTTATACATTTCAATTGCTAGCTTTTCCATATCATATTTCGGTTTCCAACCTAATATAAGCTCTGCCTTTGATGAGTCGCCTAGAAGTAAAGGTACTTCGTGGGGCCTGAAAAGCCTTTGATCTATTTCGACATGATCATCAATTGATAGTTTAGCATAATCAAAAACAGTACTTAAAAAATCTTTGACAGAGTGAGTTTTTCCTGTCGAGATTACAAAATCGTCGGGGACGTCCTGTTGTAGCATTAACCACATAGCTTCGACATAGTCTTTTGCATGCCCCCAATCTCTTTTTGCATCTAAATTTCCAAGATATAGTTTGTCTTGAATTCCTAATTTTATCTTTGCTGCAGCAATTGTTATTTTTCTTGTTACAAATGTTTCTCCCCTTCTAGGTGACTCATGATTAAAAAGAATACCAGAACAACAAAACATACCATAAGCCTCTCTATAATTTCTCATAAGGTTGTGAGAAAAAACTTTTGAGCATGCGTAAGGAGATGCGGGCATAAGCGTAGTATTTTCGTTTTGAGGATGTGTCGGATTATCACCAAACATTTCTGATGAGGATGCTTGGTAAAATTTTGCAGATGGACATATTAGTCTTACTGCCTCAAGCAACCTTAGTGCACCCATAGCAACAATATCAGACGTTTCAATTGGACAGTCAAAGCTTACTTTTACATGACTTTGTGCAGCAAGATTATAAACTTCGTCAGGTTTGTATTTATTTAGTAAGTTATACATCCAGCCAGAGTCGTGCATAGAACCATAGTACAGTTTAAAATTAGGGTTATCAAAGACATGATTAATTCTGTTAGTGGATATTATACTTGTTCTCCGCTTAACACCGATCACATTGTATCCTTTACTTAACAATAAGTCGGCTAGATAAGATCCGTCTTGACCGGTAATTCCCGTCACTAATGCTGTTTTCATTTTATTTTGACTCCTCTTACGTTTGGATAGTTTTTGACAAACCAGCTACAGGTTTCTTTTAGACCGTTATTTATGTTAGTATACACAAAACTAGGATTGATTTTTAAAAATTTATTGTTCGAACTAGGCTTTTTAAATTGTCCTTCGGGCATGCTTGTATCCCAAATAATATCTCCTCTATAATCTAAAATTTCAACGATTAATTCTACAACTTCGCTTATAGCATATTCTGCTGTACTACCTATGTTGATGGGGGTTTCCCCATGATAATTTTCTAACAAAAACATAAGTGCACGAGCAATATCGTGAGAATAAGTAAACTCTCTTAACGGTTTACCAGATCCCCAAAAAACAGGAGGAACACCTGTTTTCTTTGCTTCGTATATTTTTCTTATTAATGAGGGTATGACATGGCCGTTTTCCAAATCAAAGTTATCATTTTGACCGTATATATTGTTAGGGACAGCTGTGATATAATTTAAATTGTGTTGTTTTCTAATAGTTCTAGAATGAACGTCTAACATTCTTTTAGCATATGCATATCCAAAATTGCTTGGATGAGGTTTGCCATTGTGGATTTGTTCTTCTGTCAAAGGATATAAAGGTTCTTCAGGATATACACATGTAGAAAGAAGTGAAAGAACCTTTTTGACATTGGCGTTTTGCGCTGTTTCTAAAACGTTTGTGTTAATCATAATGTTGTCAGTAAAAAAATCAGAAACATAGTCTGTGTTTCCTTTGACACCTCCCACCTTAGCAGCAAGGTGGATAACAGCATCGGGATTAATGCAATTAAACATTTTTTTAACTAAGTGTTTGTTTAATAGATTGAAGTCTCTTGATCCGACTAAAATTAAGTCATGAGTTGTATCAATGTTTTTAAATGATGAGCCTAGCATTCCTGTCCCGCCGGTAACTAATATTCTCATTTTTTTGTTGCTTCTATGTTTAAACTCATCAACATTCCGCTTTTTTGATCCATATGGGGTAAGTAAGATTTACTATAGTCGTCAATGTGACTCATTTCAAACTTCTTCCAATCATATCTTACAATGTTTTCAAAGCCAATAGACGCGAGATCTTCTTTTAACTGATCAAAACAAAATATTGTCTTATGAAAATCATAATTGTTTTTTTGCCCTCCACAAACGAGCCCTGTGACTGATTTTATGTCGTTTGTTTTCAAAAAGTAGTTGCATACACTTTCAAAATCGGGGACTGCTATGATAAGCTTACCTTTTCTTTTTAATTTTGAGCTCCAAACGCTTAAAGCATTTAAGTACTCGTGTCGCCCTAAATGTTCCAGTATATGACATGCATAAATAACGCTTGCTGTTTCATTGTTAATTTTTTCTAGAATCATCACGTCATCATAGATGTCTGCTTTTACAGTTTTGTCAATGTCAATATTTGTCCATTTTTCAAAATATTTATTACCACAGCCTAAGTGAAGTTTCATATTATTATCCTTGATCGTCTAAAGCACTGTATAATTTAAATAATTCAAACAATTTTACATCTATATTCTCAAACTCTGCTATTTTAGTAAAAAAAGCCT
>Ga0181373_1000377_pt1 | contig 10050 bp, 11 predicted proteins | sample LowvirmetaG_3_FD_130159 | JGI IMG/M metagenome (GOLD analysis project Ga0181373, IMG submission 130159) | Marine viral communities from the Subarctic Pacific Ocean - Lowphox_09 viral metaG | ecosystem: Environmental > Aquatic > Marine > Oceanic | place: Subarctic Pacific Ocean | collected... | reverse complement strand
GTATATATCATATATATTATCAGAACCGATACCAACTTTCAATCCAAACTTTATCATTTCGTCTACCGGAGTGACCGCATTGTGAGTGACCGTATAAGCCTCTGTACGCCTAGAGTCAATCCATGCGGTAGGACAGGTTATAAAAGATAGTTCAACGTCTTTAGCGTCCTTGTAGACGGACTCTCTGTACAGCCTGTTTTGGCATGCCAAAGATATGCTGTGAACCGCACTAACCATACCCTCCATTTTATGTTGTCTTATCTTTTTAATAAGAAGGGCGGTTTCTTTTTCTCTAGATACGTTTAGTTGATCGACATGAACATGGACTCTTTTATTCAAACTCTTTCCCCAGTCTAAGACGACATCTAGATGTTTCTCCAAATCGTCATCTGCAGCTGGCAAAGAACCGATCAGATCAAAACTTTCTATATTTTCTTCTAACAGTTTTCTTGAGCCTGGGTCAACAACACCTTTCAATGTTTGGCATGCAATAGATAAAGAAAAGGAAGAATTATTAAATTCTTCCTTGCAGATCAAAGCAGCTTCCAAAGCCCTGTTGTCACAGACTTCATCTAAGTCAATAAAAGAAAGAATTGAGGTTGTCCCCATTTCTTTCTGCTTTCTCAAAGATGTTGATATATTGTCATAATATCTCTCAACACTTGCAGACCTTTTAAAAGAGTCTACAAGTTTCCACTTCTCTTGCAGTTGAGAGTAGACAACATTTTCAAAATCATTTTTAGTAACAGTGTTAGATCTGTCTAAATGAGAGTGGACATTACAGTATCCTCCCTTTTTCTTTATAAGATCCAGCAAAGCTTTGTTTGCATCATATCGTTCCATTAATTATCTCCTCATTATATAGTTTCATAAACAGCTCTTCGCACTTTATCTTTATAGAGTTAAAGCATTTTGTTGGGGCCAAATCAAATATAACATCATCTATGTCCCACATAATTATTTTTTTCTTTACGCTCTCATCAATGCTCATGTCAATAATGTATTTTTCATGCTCTTTTTTGTTTAAAGCGATTACGATATCAAAAGATTCAAAGTCAGACAAAGCAATTTGCTTTCTATTTTTTATAATTTTTGAAGTATAAGTCTCTCTACTGCCCCAATTTTCTTTTTCTGAATCTAAATATTTAAAACTTCTTATCTCATGTTTTGTCATTGGGTGAATTTCCCCTAGCTTCTTCGCAAGACCATCAGCAAGACTTATCTCAAAACCACGACTATCAGCTTCTAGTTTTATTCCAAACATATCAGACAAAAACCAAAAGTAGCATTCAGCAAATCTGGATCTATAATAATTACCAGTGCAAACAAATAATATTTTTTTCATTTATACCTTTCCTAATCTGTGAAAAAGGTACTTGCGAAAAACTCATTAAGAGCAAATAACGCAAGTACCTCCTTTATTATTATATGAAAATATAATTAGATTTACATCATATTTTCAATATTTTCTATAATTTCTGTGATAACTTCTGGATCGAGATCTTTCTTAACAATGGCCATAGCTTGTGAAAGCTCTTTTTTGGGCAGGCTATTATTTGCAATGAAATCTTTGGACCAATCACTTCTGGATTCACGAAGAGCTTTAATCTGATCTTCATACTGCATAAAGATTTTAACATATTCTTTAATCTTCTCCATGCTCCAGCTTTGTTGAGCTTCAGTTTCCTCATCCATAATTCTAATAATCTCAGACATATATTTCTCCTAATTTATAATTTTTTCTAAAGTAAATTTTAACCATAATAAATTTTCTATTTTATGCTCCATATTTCTTCTTGACAGCGTACAGAGCAAAATGCTGTCATCTAAATCAATTTCATCAATATCTTCAACCTCCTTTGCTTTCACCAATATACATTTATAATATTCTTTATCTATAGGAAAATTTGAGAATTTGTTTTTTTTAACATTAATTCTTTTACCATTCTTTTTGTTTAACTCTATATAAAGAATGTTGGATTTTTCGTACCCCCGATGGGGCAATGATGTTATAATCAGATCCGTATTTTCCGTTTTATTTATTAATTGCAATTTTTTAAAATTTTTCTTCTCAAATAAGTTCTCAACAGAGTCGAATATTCTGGACAAAAAGGGTTTTTCACTTTCTTCAAAGAGTTCAATATATTTTTCAAACCAGTCATTAAAGTAGATGTTGTAAAATAAACCATTTACTATTTTGTCTATATTTATACTTCCATTTTTCTTTATAAAATAATGAGAGTAGCACAACAAAACTTTTAAATTTGTTATTTTATACTCAACTATTTTTCTCAGACTGCCATCCTCTTTATAAAGATTTTTACCCTTTAAGCTTTTAAAAGGAAATCCATCAACATCTTTTGTTTTTATTTTGATATTAGATATCTTTTTTTTAATCTTAGAAAGAACATAGTCCGCCTCTTCGAATATTTTTTCTTTACAGTACTTTTCCATAAAGGATGTTTTTGAAATTTTATATAATCGAACAGCATCTCTGCATTCATTTATATTTTTGAATTTTATTTTATTAAATCCAAATCTAATAAAGTCTTTTTCTTTTTGTATCATTCTCTTTGCATAAGGTTTTGATACTTTTTCAAGCATTAAAATTTTCTTTCTAGATAGATCTTTTTCTGTCTTTATAAATATTTTAACTTTGTCTTTCATATGCATCAACTATACTTTTATTTTTTGATAAAGCGTTAATTCTTTTTTTAGCTTCCCAAAAGGTCATGCCCATCTCCTCTGAGGCTTCTTTTATCGTCATATCTTTTTGACATATGTTTTTTATTAACATCCAAGTTTTGTACTCAATAGAATCTTTCAGATCTTCTAAAAATATTTTAAATTCATTTTCACTATATTCTTTTTGAAATCCAAAAGTTCTATTGAAATTAAAATCTTCTTCTGAAAAAGAGTCTTTTAAAATCTCTACCGTAAAACTTTCTGTCTCGAGATAAGAGGCGTTTTTAGATTTTTTAAATTCAGATGTCTTTTTAGATATAAGTTTATTGTTAATATGAGTGTGAAGAAAAGAGCTAAGCTTTGTATTTTTACTAGGATTATAATTTTTAATACCCTGTATCGCTATAACATATATATCTTGCTCTAGATCCTCTTGAGTTGTGTTAGGTATTGTCTTATTCCAGCTATATGATAAGGAGGTTATATATGGCTTAATTTTCTCAAGAACACCCCCAAATCCTTCTCCGGTCTCTTTGTCTATATAAAACTCTTCTTCATAAACACAAACTTTCAAAAGCATTTTATCCCCAGCCTTTAAAACATACATCTTTATAATCACAAAATGAGCATAACCTTCCCGGATTTTTGCTCCAGTTCTTTTCAACAGATATGCCGTCCAGATTCTTCATAACTTCATCCATGCTTTTTTCAAGATCAGACTCTGAAAAGTTATACTCTACTTCTCTTAGATCATGCTTTAGAAGCATAAAAGAACCTACAACTTTTCTAACATCAGGATATACTTCTCTAATTGCATTTGCATAAACTAAAAGTTGAAACGGCTTTAGATATCTTGGAGACTTTGATGTTTTATAGTCAATAACCTTATAAACTCCATCTTCTAGCTTGTCGATTCTATCAATATAACCTCTTATCAAAGCATTGTCTGTAAGCTGAAGGCTGTAGGCAAGCTCTGTTGCGACAACATTTGGCAGAGGCTCTGATTTCATTTTATCGAGATATTGCTGCATAATTGTTTTTAAATAATCTAAACCTTTGACATCTCCCTTTGGAGACCAAACATCTTCACAAAGAATGTCGTAATCAAACTCTCCAGACTTTATAGAGTCTATGTAGCAACCCTTCATTATTTTTGCATAATCTTCTTTTGGAGTGGAGTGATCAACTCTTTGATGAAAATATTCAAGCATTAAATGTGCGCAACTTCCAAACTCTGTAAAGTTCCACTTTTTAGAGTCTACTTTTAATTTTTCAATATATCTGTAATAATATTTTTTTGCACATGTTTTAAAAGTATCAATTGAAGATACTGACAATTTAATTTTTCCCATATTAAAATTTCCGGTTTTAAGTTAGTTTTGTCATAACAGGATCATTAATCCATCTAAAAACATATCGACTCCTTTCTGAGTGAAACCCTCCATAATTAAAACTCTTGGGGTCTGTTTTTTGTTTAGATATAATCCACCTGCTCTCAACGGACTCGTAGTAGTAAAATGTAATCTCGCCCGTTTGGTTGTTATACACATATTTCACTAAATTTCCTGAAATTATACTTCTATATTTATTCTCATTTTCCAAATAAAATTGAGACTGTTTGGAAAAAGTATCGTAAGCTCTATTTATTATCATTACAGATTGACTGTCTAGATTAGCCTGAGTGGTCCCATCAATCATAATCACTTTTGCTTCTGGATTGAAGTTTACATTGTTGTTGACAGATGAAACTGATGGGCTTGTGTTTGATAATGACTTCTTAGCAAAGTTTACAAAGTCTTTTGAGCTGCCATCTGGTATCTTACTCCCATCATTCGCTACTGTCGATGACACAAAGTCTACGGAGTCTCTAACCTTTGTTATAGACTGAGCGTCATTTCCTAAGTAATCATATCCAAAAGATTCAGTAACTTCTTCTCCAATTTCATAAATAATTACTCCACCCTCATTTCCTTTTCTCGTATTCTTTACTAATGGCGTAGAAACGGAGTATTCTTTTGAAAAAATATTTGAATAAATAGATCCGTTAAATGCGATACATTTAAACGTGAATTTAGTTAAGTCTGTAGGTAGGTATATGGTGTCAGAACCCACTAGCCCGTCTGTCGTAGGCTCCGAGCCGTCAAGTGTGTAGAATATATCGCTTGGCTCGTTGGGAGCCACAGACAGGAACTGCGGCACTCCAAAGACTAACTGTGTAGAACTCTCTTTTATCTCAATTACAAACGGCATATAATACTCCTTTTTACGTATTCTTAATTATTGCAGTAAAAATTAACAGAACTTTCTCCATTTACTTTTGAGATCTCAATAACATTTTCAAATTTATCTTTGAGTGTTTCTTCGTGTGTAATCAGCATTACCATGTACTTTTTCTCTAATTTTTTAATTACAGAAACAAATAAGTTTTCTGTTCCATAAGAATCAAGAGGAGAGTTAATTTCATCCATCATGATAAACTCAAGATTACCACCACCATATTTTGAAGCAAGCTGGCCCAGTCCGATCCTTAAAGATAAAGATATTCTAAATTTCTCCCCACCACTCAAGGATTTGAAGTCATGTTTATACCCATCTTTTACAATAATTAAATCTAAGGTTTCAAATATTGAAGTCTGGTCTGCCTTAACTCTTTGTGTCTCAAGAGATATCTTGAGAGGCTCATTACAGATGTCTTTCAATATGTTATTTGCATAATGTTCAAGGTCATCAATAAGCCCGTTTAAAAGAATAACTTGTATACCCTGTTTTCCAAGATACTTTTTTAGACTGTCGAATACAAAGATTTCTTCTTTTTTAGAAACAATCTTCTTTTTTAATTCTTTATTATTATCTAACTTTAAATTAATATCAGAAATAGACTTCTCACACAGAGAAAGATCTTTTTCTAAATTTGTAATATGTGAATTAAGATTTATGCGATCTTCTTTTAAAGCTTTAAGAGAGTCTTTGATTGTTGAAAAGTCAGAACTTTTAACATTGTTTAAGGCAGTTTCAAGATTCGCTAGCTTAGACGAGACTTCTCCTTCAGACTTCTTTACCGCTTCAAGCTTTTGAGTAACAACTCTTTTGTTCTCTGAATGAAATGTTAGCTTCTCCTCAAATCTTTCTATGTCAGATTTTGTACTTGTATACTTGGAGTTATTTCTTTTTGTTTGTTGTATTTCTTTTTTCTCTATTTTCAAAAGATTAAGTTCTTCCTGCTGTCTGACTAGATTTTTATTTAAACAGTCCAGGACATCATGCTTTTCATTTATAATTTTATCATAAAGTTCTTGAGTTATTTCCTGACCACAAGAGGAGCATTCGTCTTCTGATAAAATTAATTGATCTTGCTCGTCTATTTTTAATTTTGTTAGTTTTAACTCAGAAGACATGCTCGCAACCTTGTTTAAATTCTCCTCTTCTATTGAATCTATATTGTGTTCAAAGGTTAAAGATGAAAGTTTCTTTTTGCTTGCAGATATAGAGTCTTTAACTTTGCTTATATCTTTGGAATATTTTAATGACTGAGATTTCAAAATAGCTTTTTCAGACTCTATTTTAGACTTTTGAGTTTCTAGATTTGAAATCTCCATGGAGATTTTGTCAAATTGATCTGTGTCCAAAGAGTTCTTCATGTTGACATATTGCTCAAAGGTATGACTGTATCTTGACTCCAGTCCAGAATACCTATTTTTCATATCCGCGATCTTTTTACTGAAAGCATCTCTGTTTAAATTTTTCTGTCCAAGCTTTATAGTTAGACTTTCTGTGTCTTCAAGATCTGACTCTAAAATTTTAAGATCCAACTTTAGCTCTCTAGCTTTGTCTTTAGCGACAGCCTCGTAATCATCCCACTTCTTGAGATCCAAAACATTTTTAAGGATGTCTTTTCTATCTCCAGGATTTGACTCTGCAAACTCTGAAATGTCATTTTGTTTAAAGTATGTGGAATTTACAAAAGTTTTGTAATCCATTTTTATTGTCTTTTCAATTATATTATTCGTAAGAGTCGAGGTACTTCCGCTTGCATCTTTCCACTGCTTTATCTCATCTAGCTTGTAAAAAGAAACACTAGATGTAGAACTAACTCTATTTCTAGTTCTTACAATTTTGTACTTCTCACCTCCCTCCACAAATATAAGCTCCGACTTGCACCCTTCTTCTCCCCACTTTACAAGGTCGTTCATATGTGCTGCTCTTGACTTATTAAACAAAGTCCAAGTCAGACCTTCAAAGATAGAGCTTTTCCCTGATCCGTTACTTTTTGAATAATCTCCATCTGTGTTGCCGATCAAAACAGCGGAGTTAAAATCAAAACTCAATGTACTGTTTTTATGTGAGAAGAAATTTTCCATCGTTATTGTTATTGGCTTCATAATTAAACTCCTATGATGTCTTTTGCTGCAGTCAAAATTTTCTTTTTTAATTTTTCATCAATTGTAAACTCAATATCTAAAAATTTATTGAATATAGCGTAATCGCTACCCTCTTTTAAAGGATCTAGATTTCTGGATATTTTTGTATAAACAGGATTAACATTTATAGAAGAGACAAAGTGTGCATTTTGATCATACAAACGCTCTTTCAGCTTTCCTTTGGTGAGGAATCCTGTCATATTCTCATCAATTGTTATTTTTAATCTTGAAATCTTATTTGTTAAATCCAAAGAATTTATTTTTAAATCAAGCTCTTTACCCAGATCGGTAATGTTCATACCGGATACATCAATTTCAATTTCACAAAGGTCTCTTGTCGGAAGTCTTATTTTTTCTGTAAGAGAGGTATTCGTGTCATAAACTAAAAGATATTTGTCATCATGTCTCTCTCCATATGTGTTTCTTTCCATTGACCCAGTATAGAAGCAGTTATCTAAACTTTTTATTTTTTTAAAACTGTGATAGTGTCCCATAAAGCTAGCAGAGCATTTCTTAAAGGTGTTTGGGTTAATAAGAACCTCTGAGCCTCCAAAGTCATTGTAACTTCCCTGATAGAAAAAGTTGTGGCCTACAAAAACAGACGGATACTTCGGATTTAAAGAGTCTACCATATTTAAAATATCTGACTCACACATCTTTGAAAGCTCCTCTGTTGTCTTGCCCTTGTACATTCTTTTGTCTCTAAACGGAAAAAGAACTAAGTTAACTCTTTCGGAGTATCTGTTCGTTACAGATATTGCTTCTGGTTCCAACAATATTCTAACATTCGTGTAATCTTTTGCAGGCATAGACGACAAAGCAGAAGTATAGGTTCCTCCAAACCTCCTGTAGTCATGATTTCCCATAATGATAAAAGTTGATATATTTGCTGCAGATAATCTTTTTATACACCTGTCAGCTATATTTAATTCTTCTGGACTAGGATTTCTCTTTTCAAACAAATCACCAGTTTGTATAAAGATATCAACGCCTTCTTTTATACAGTGATCAATGCAAAAATTTAATGTTGCTTCATAATCATCAAAACGACTATTCGTTCCGTCAGACCTGTTTTCACCCAAACTTTTTGCTGCCCCTATATGAACGTCTCCACATACTGCTACTTTCATTTTAAACCTCCTAAGTATGATTTAACTTTTTTTAGTAATTTCTCAGAGGTTTCCAAGTCAAAACGATCTATACTTTCATTTATCTCATCTATTTTTTTTGAAAATCTCAAATGACGCTCTAGGTCGTCTTGGTTATTATATATGTATTTTCGCATTTCGTTTTTAATTTTAATTAAAATTTCAAAATTATTTTCTCTTATCACAGTTTCTATATTGTGAAACTCTTTTGGTACTCTAACACTAAGCTCTGTCATCGCCTCACTGTAAGAGCATCCCTTACACATTATATAAAAGTCCAATGCTTTACCTACAATTCCGCAGCCATAGCAATAATAGTCATTCGCATCTCCATTAACATAAAAAGAAGCTGTCTTTTCCGAATGGTCTGGGCTTGGACATATTAGTTTATGAGTAAACTTTCCCGATAGATTTATATATTTTAGACCAAATTCGTCTAGTAAGTCTGATATTCTAATATAATCATTTATAACTTTTTTGCTTATCATAAATTCTCCAAAATAAATTTATCTATATCTTCAACATATGGGGTCCTAAACATCTTCAAAGACTGATTAGACCCATCTATATATAACCCCGTTCCAACTCCAGATATCTTTTCTCCTCCAGAACGATCTAATATCACTTTGCTGTCAACTTGGCTCGCAACCTTAAGACAGATTCTGCCTGGAAAGTTAGCCTTTATAACACCAGATATAATGTTCACAGAAGGTCTTTGTGTAGCTAAGACGATACCTATCCCAGCAGCCCTTCCTTTCTGAGCGATATAACATATCTCCTTTAATAAAGCTTTATCTTGCAAAACGAAATCTGCCCATTCATCAATTACAAGTGCGATTGGCTTTAGCTTTGAAAGCACTGTTTTTTTGTTATATTCAGAAATATTTCTAGCCCTAACTTTTGAAAGCATTTGGTATCGACTTTGCATTTTAGATTTTATATAATCTAATGTAATATACAAATCATCAATTTCATTTGATATAGACTTAACCTGTGGCAAATCTTGATACATGCTAAACTCAACATATTTTGGATCTGCTAAGAATATTTCCGCATCAAATTTAATTAAAGACAAAACAATATTATGCAGCAAAACACTTTTTCCAGAACCAGTTGTTCCTCCGATTAATAAATTTGGAATTTTATTTAGGTCTATAATATGGTCATTTCCAACTTTATCAGTACCCAAACATAGTGGCATAGTCATATCTTCAACACATTCAAAAAGTTCGTTTAAAGGTTTTGGAACAATGTCTTGCTTCTGAACTTCTACTTGATACAGACCTTCTCTTGGGACCATCTTGCCAGTAGGCGTACTTACTCCATTTAGCTGTAACCCAATCTCTGGCATGAGATTGTCTAGTTTGGAAATCTTAGTTCCGATAGAAAGTTTTATTTTATAAATATCAAAAAATCTATTTTCTTTATGTATTATTTGGTCAAAACCTATTTTATGAGCCTTAAGAAGGTTAGCTATCTGTTGTTCTTTTGTATACTGAGCCAAGCTTAAGTTTTCTATTATCATCGTACCTCTCTATCTGCTGTAACATCGTTTCATAGGCAGACTTCATGCCTACGAGTGTAATATACGCAGCATCGGTTTTGCAGTTTAAACCATTTAGAGAAGTTACTTCCTCAATCTGTCGCAATAAATTATTTGTTTCATTTATTTTGACGAGAATAAAGTTTTTAACTTGTGTTATCATTTTTTTAAAAAACCTTTTATTTTTAGCTTTAGCTGTTTGTTTTCATACTCTAGTTCGTTTAGTCGATCTTACCCTATCGCAAGAGCACACGTT
>Ga0181373_1000375_pt1 | contig 10070 bp, 16 predicted proteins | sample LowvirmetaG_3_FD_130159 | JGI IMG/M metagenome (GOLD analysis project Ga0181373, IMG submission 130159) | Marine viral communities from the Subarctic Pacific Ocean - Lowphox_09 viral metaG | ecosystem: Environmental > Aquatic > Marine > Oceanic | place: Subarctic Pacific Ocean | collected... | reverse complement strand
TCAGGCAGGTGAAGAAATGTTCAATACTTTCTTTGATAACATCGGCAAGGAGATGGATTCAAGAGCCACAGAAATAAAAGTACAGGGTGGTAGTGATACTGAAAGAAGAAGAGAGTTGGTTCAACGATTTAGAGAAAAGGCATTACGACAAATTACCTCTACAGAGTTAAGCCCAAGAAATGTCGTTAACCAAGCATTGTCGATAGATTTTGAATTGCTCAATAACGAACAAATGTCAGCGGCATCTGATAGGATTGCAGACATTCTTACTGAAACTGAGTACGATAAACTTATTAAAGAATTACAGGGCGGTTCAACTCTTGGTCGTGCTTTTGCTTCTGTTAATGCTTTTAAGATACCAAAGCTTTTAAAGGGTATTGTTGGCGTACCTGATTCACCTTATGTTATTGCTGATATTATTTCACAAGTATCGGATGAAATTGATGAAAGCATGGACATAGAGGGGTTAGCTCCTGAGCTTATTGACCAAGCAACTAGAGCGTTGTTTGAGCAAGAGGATAGACCAAACCTACAGGGTCGTGTTGAAAACTTTAACAGATCAACACCCAACTCTGTTAGTTCTAAAATCATGCCTGAAGATAAAGGCAACTTAGCCACACAGCTAGACAACATGCTTGCATCAGTCAATCAAAGCAATATTCCTATTGTCCCACCTGCAACCGCAGTGACACCTGAAACAATGTTATCAGAAACTATCTTGCCTGATCCCGCAGACAGAGAAATATTAGAACGCAGAATGCGTGGTACAGGAATTGGTTCTCTAGCCTAAGCTAACTTTGCGTTATCTTTAAATATTAATTCTTTGGCTTTAACCATTGTTATACCCATCTCTTCGCATATAAGCTCAAGCTTTTGTCTTGGATAATAGCCACGCTCCCAACATTCCATAACAACGAGTTTCTTTTGTACATCCGTCAATGTATTCCAAACACCGTTTTCAAGAACATCTTTACTACGACCACACCCACGACAAGTTACATCACCCCATTGGGTTACTGAACATACACCTATGCATGGGTTAGATGCAAGAGATTCAGACATGTGTAATGACATAATAGCCTCCTATGTCAGTTCACTCCCCTCTTTTTTTGACATCACTTGTTTGTGATTTATCTCAATCATCAAACGCACTTGATCTATTTTTTTTCGTCTTTCAGACGCACAAATCTCTTCCAACATTTCGTAGGTTTTTAAATCGACTGTCAAGGTTCTATAGCCCTTGTTGTAGTCACCCATTAATCACTCCTTTATTTGAAACTTGATTATAACTGATTATAATATATTTTAACACCATGCGAACACTTTTTAACATAAAGATACCTACCTCAACAGATAAAGAGATTAGAAAGATAAAGCGTAAACATGAGGCACCCACACTTCATGGCAACAAGGTATGGGACTCAACCCTGCTAATGATGGACTTCCTTTCACGCTACAACTTATCCAAACATGAAAGTGCATTAGACATTGGGTGTGGTTGGGGTGTACTTATGACATACATGCAACGACAAGGTATGGATGTGGTGGGTATAGAAAAAGATACAAATGTACAACCGTTTGTAGAAGCAGTTGCAAAAATGAACAAACAATCATTGGATGTGTTTTATGAAGATTACTTGGATATACCTAATCATGGTTGGAAGCACCCACATTTAATAACAGGGTGTGACATATGTTATTGGGAAGAACATATAGACAACTTACTGAACATGGTAAAGCATGCAACAGGTACCATACTTATAGCTGACCAAGGTAGAGATACCTTTTGGAAACTATGCAAGAAAGTCAATGGCAACATACATGACATGACCATAAAGACACCAAAAAAGGTACACGGATATGTGCTAGAAATAATGAAATAAAAGTGTTGAAAAGTGTTGCAATTAATATTCAGTTTGCTATTATAAGGGTATGAAAAATATAAATAAGGAGAAAAAAATGGAAAATAAAAATAATGATATTTATGAAATTTTCACTGTTCCTGTATATGAGGGTAATGCTTATATTATGGAAACAGCAGGTAATGGTGGTTGTGAATTTTTGTGGACAGCACCGTTATTAGAAGACGGTACTGTTGATAACACACAGTGGGGATTAGTAGAGGGCGACTATAAAGTAAACACTGTTATAGATAGTGTCGTCTTTGAAGAGCCTAACAACAAAAAAACAGTCTTAGGTGAAATAGCTGTTGAAGACTTCAACAAATTAATAGGAGTAGCGTAATGAGTGCAGAATTTTTAGTAAAGTGGAATGCAGATGCTTATGGCAAAGTAGAGCCAAGAGTAGTTGACATGCAAGAATTCATTGATGATGGCATTGAGGGTGATTGGGGTATGGATGAAGACGGTGAGTTTACACTGGAACATCTACAGAACCTTGAGCTTGGTGACGCTCACATTGTTTATGACCCAAGTGGTTGGTCAGTTAAGTTCATTCGTATCAAAGAGGATAAACAGTGAACAAGCCTGCGGTTTATATAATGGGTGCCTGTGTAGACATACTTGAAGATGTGATTGCAGATTCAAGATTCTTGGGTGTCCATGAAGCAAACGGTGCTTACTTCAATGGTTATGTCACTACAATTGATGATGAGCTTTATTACTATGTGGTAGAAAGATATATAGCTTCAATGGATGCCAAAGAGTTTTTATTGTATTGCTACAAGGTGGAAGAGATTGCAAATATCATACAGGCAAGAAAAGAATATTCGCCTGTTGAGTTGGCAAAAGAATTACAAATACATTTATTAATTAAAACAAATAATTTAAGGGAGGGAGAAAATGGAAAAACTCACTAATGTAACTGTGTGGAATCGCAGTAGAACTTATGTCAAGAAAGACTTGTTTATGGAAGGTGACTTGGTGACAGGCATGACTAATAACAAGCTTAATACTTTCTTGGAATCTTATAAACACAACCCACAAGATTATGTTTCAGTAAACATGCTACCTGCTAACATGTTTGAGGAGCCAAAAGATTTTATAGCTAAGGAGTGCCAAGATGACACAGCATAGTGATAAGTTAGAGGAAAGAAAAGAGGAGTTGTTGCAAGAACAAATGGATAAGACTTGGACTTCTATTTATTCGCAATGGGATAAACGGGACCCTAATTACAAAGATGAAGCTTCTGTTGTAACGAGCTATGCAAGTGGCAGAAGGGTTGAAGACTTTTTTCATCGTAGAGGCAAGCCTAAAACAACTTGGATCGAGCCAATGCGTAAATGGTTATTTGAAAGCAGGTGGTTTAAATGATTGGAACAATATTATTTTGGGTGTGTGTGATTTGGTTGTTCCTTTGTGTCATGGCTTTATCCACTTACATATTTTTAAAATGGTTGGACAACAACAGTACCAACAAAGAGGACATCTTACATTGCAGATGGACTCGTCACGACTAGAGGTGTCATATGAAATTTTGGGATGAGGTAACGAAAAAGTTTTACGATGAAGTAGAGTTTTTTAAATTGTTAAGAAAACGGAGAAAGGATGCCAAGACTAAAAAAGCTTAAGCTGACATTTGAAATGGCATGTTACAAATACAAATGTTTTTATCGTGATAGATACAACATGGGTAATGTAGAAGAGCCTGATATTATAGAATCGTTTCTTGATTCAAAGGAAGGTTGGTTGCTTAGAGCTTTTAACGGTAGCCGATTAGCTCATGTAAATAGACATGGGTATGTTAAACTAAACCATTAATAGAGAGGACAGTATGTTTGGTAAAAAGAAAGACGATGTGTTGGTGCAAACCAATAAAATGACAGCAGATGAGGTCATTGATACTTATGCAAGACTTAACCTGTATCAGAAAGCAGGCTTACTTAGATTGTTGGTCCGTGATGTAATATTTGATTATGAGGATCAACAAATCAGTGGATTGCAATTCAACGACATCGAAGTAGACGGTGCCATAATCATTGCACGGTCAGAAGATTAAATCTTATTGTTAAAACCCTGAACCCTTTTCATTGTGAGGAACTTCCATAGTTCCTCAATTTTTCTAAGCTCAGTACAATGTAGGGCCGGGCATACGCCTTGTCCTAGATTTAGGTCAGGTGCATTTTGTTTAAACTCTTTTTGTGTACACCAACCTATAACATCCATAGCTTCTGAGTTAGGTACAGCCTGTACAAGAATGGCTACATCAGCCTTAAAGTAATCTCTCTTCTTGAATAAAAGATGACCGCCCTGAGTAAAGGTAGCCTTTACATCAATCGAGGTTTCCCCAAACCACATATCAATGTTTGGGTCGATGCCACCTTTGTGAATGTCGTGGTCTATTTGAAATATCTTTGCTACTGCAAGCTCACCTTTGACTCCTAGATAGTCTATATCTGCATCGCTTCTTGTTTTATCTTTGCGTTGATTAGCAACATTAGCGGCTCTTGCCAATTGCCACCGTAGAGATGACGCTTGTTTGCATTCTGATATTTCTTGTTTTGATAATGGTACTCTCATCTTATTCCATATTTTTTTCTTAAAGCAGACACACCTACTTTAAATATTGTTTTGGTTGTATCGCATGGCAAATCCTTATATGCCACATTAAGCAACCTATTAGGCAAGTTGTACATCCTTGGAGGTAGCCAGTATGTACTCAAGTGGCAAATGACATCAATGCGTTTTTCGTTAGTGAATCCATTATCTTTAAGAAACTGAACCCTTTCTGCATGTGTATTCTTTTGTGCTACTTGCATTGCCCAATAGGTATGGTCATGTTGTGGCTTCACATCACAAGTCTGACAGCTTAATCTCTACGATACGATTATGTAAATTGAATGGCGTATACACATTGGTATCTCTAGCCACATTCATATTATCTAATGCCTGTTCATTCAATGACCTACCGTACTCTATGGCACTTGGTTCAAGCTCATAGACTACATAAGGATAGGGATGTGTCTTTTGTATTGCTAAAAACTGAAACCTATCTACATCGGTCATACCTGCTGATCGAGCTGCATCTAAATAAAACGCACACTGTTGATGATAACCAAAGTTTCTAACAGCATAGGTAAATCCTTTAGGTGATGCATCACGACAAGTCTTAAGGTCGATAATTACATTGTCAGCAAGTAGATCGAATCGTGCTTTACATAAATGACCAAAGTAATCAAAGATAACCGTCAATTCTGTTTTATCTTTTTCTTGTGGCTTAAATGCATCCAGTACATCGGTTCTTTCTACACAGGTATCGTATAGCTCTTGGGTAATAACAGTTCTATCACCTACAGTCGATAAGAAGTCTTCATACTCTGCCTTACCTACCTTGGTTCTTTTATCTACTTTGGGAGCTACCGCAAATTCATCATTGAAAACATGAGGTTCTAAAAACAGACAGTGTTGCACCCTTCCTTCTACAAAGAATGATGCTTCACTGTCAGGTTTCTCCTCATACTTCCAAGTGAATGGGTCACGACTAAACGATGTTAAGTCATGAGAACGCACCGCATCTAAAGCGTTGTATTCAGGAAAGGGCATATCTTCATACACACCTTCTTTGTATACAACTATCTCTCTATGATGCTGTTGGAAATCTATTATGTCTGCCATGGTAAAGGTGGGTTGCTAGAAATATATACAGATTTTTATTTGGAGAAAAAAATGAACTACTAGCAACCCTAAAACTTAAAACGGGATGTTTTCTCCGCCATCCTTGTCATCAGCAATGGCATCTAAAGAACCAAACTCTTCTGTCTTTGGCTCTTCGACTTTGTGACCTGCTTTGACTTCAAAAGATTCGTCAATCTTATCTTGCATCCACTCAGGTAACTGAACAAACTTATCACACTCAGCTTTATCATCGTTAGCATAAGCATCACAATCAAAAGCTATTTGCTCATTTACGGTTGCAACTTTCTGTACGCCACCTTCAGGTGCATAAACTGATAATACTTTTGGATTACCACCACTGGTATGACCCACATCTAATTTACAAGTTAGACCTAATACTTTAGTTAGATCGAAACCACCAAGTTCTTCTTGGGTAAATTGTTTTTGTCTCCAAGATACAAGGTGTTGTCTTAGCTTTGCTTTCTCATGTAAAGAAAGATTGTATTGTTGCGTTACTGAAAAAGGCTTTCCATCCTTCATCATTTTATCTGAGGTTTCCCATACAAGAATAACGCTGTGTCTTTTAAAAGTTTCACCTTCGTAAGATTCTTGGTGGGTACCAATGTCTACCACACGATAACATGTGGCGTTGTGTTGTCCTTGTTCTAGGACTTCGTAATCACCGCCTGATGATTGTTCTGAAATGGTTAATGCCATAATTTTCTCCTCTATAGGTTGTTTAATTAATCCTTACCATGTATATTGTAAGGTGTTAAAGACAACATATTATACTTTTTTTGATGAGAGGGCAACTATGGGAATAAAGAATGTGCAAGGTGGCGATAAAAGTCATAACGCACCACTGACCGCAGACGCAATGAATCGCTTCATTGATTTCTTAACTAAACATGGATTTGAAAGGAAAGATGAGAACCTTGTACCAAACCCTGAAAAACCACAAAGAGCATACACAACCATTAATGGCAAGCGAGCTATGTCAGGGTATTATGCTTACTATGATAATTACGGCACACCTGTGGGGTTTGCCTCTGACTATCGTACTGGACAAACATTTGATTTTAAATTATCAGGTCGGTCATCGACCCCCATCAATCGAGAAGCTCTTGAGCGATTTCAAGAAGAGGCAAAGAAAAGCCAAGAAGCTAAATGGTTAAAAGTTGCTAAGAAAGCACAAATGATTTGGGATGCATCTTCGCCATGTACCTCTCATCAATACTTGGATAAAAAGAATGTTGCATCCCATTCTTTAAGAGTATTCAAAGATAGGTTGTTAATACCTATCGTAGATGAGAAAGGTAAATTGTGGAGCTTACAAATGATTTACCCTAATGGTAGAAAAATGTTTCTATCAGGTGGTAAGACAGGTAGTTGTTTCTTTTTAATAGGCACAAAGTTAGTTAAAGAATCACGACAGCTTGGTTTTGGAGAAGGGTACGCAACCTGTGCGACCATTTATGAAGAAAAGAACATACCTATGGTTGTTTGTTTCAACGCAGGCAATCTCAAGAATGTGTCGATGAAGTTTAGCGATTCTATTCCTAATAAAGAATATATTATTTTTGCAGACAACGATGAGAACGATGTAGGTAAAAAGAAAGCAATCGAAGCGGCACAAAAGGTAGATGCTGAGGTGGTCATGCCTGAAGACAGTGGCATGGACTTCAACGACCAAAAACAAATCAAAGGTGAGATCGTACCTAAAAATGTTGAAGTGCCTGAACTGGTTGAGTTGGAAAAGTCATCTAAGGGTAGGGTGATGGCAACCACAGAAAACTATGAAGCCTTAATGGACATATATAAGATTGAAAGTGTTTACGATGTTATTAAAAAACGCATTGACATCAACATACCTAAATTTAAACCCATCGCAGATTTAAAAGATGAAGCGACTTTGGTTGAACTTGAAAACTTATGCATTAAGAACTTCTTACCGCATCAAAGAGTTAGGGATGCAATTAAGATTATTAGTAAAGAGTATAACCCTGTAGCCTCTTGGATTGATTCTAAGCCTTGGGATGGTCAAGAACGCATCACAGAGTTCTGTAATACCGTTACCAGTGAAGATGAACCGTTAAAGCATGTACTAATGAGAAAGTGGTTATTGTCTTGTGTGGCGTGTGCATTTGAGCCTGAAGGTGTTAGTTTGGAAGGCATGTTGGTGTTCCAAGGTAAACAAGGTTTAGGTAAAACACTTTGGTTTAAACGCTTGGCTGACTTTAATCGTGGTTGGTTGTTAGAGGGTGCTACCCTTGACCCAAAAGATAAGGACAGTGTAAAGAAATGTGTAAGCCATTGGATTGTAGAACTAGGAGAACTTGAGTCTACCTTTAAGAAGGCTGACATTAACCAACTGAAAGCTTTTATTACCTCACGCTCTGACGAGATGAGGCTACCGTATGATAGAACCTTTACTAACTATCAAAGACGCACCGCATTCTTTGCTTCAGTGAACGAACCTGAGTTCTTGGCTGACGGTAGTGGTAACAGACGCTTTTGGTGTCTGAAAGTCACGGACATCAATCCACATCACGGTATCAACATGCAACAAATGTGGGCTGAGGTTAAAGTTAAGTTATTTAAAGCAGGTGAAAAGAATTGGTATTTGGATCACAAAGAAAGAGATATGTTACAAGAATCCAATGAAGGATTTAGAACCCAAGGTGCAGTTGAGGATTTAATCTTGCATCATGTGGAGTTCGATGCGTTGGATTCTGAGAAGAAAGGTTGGCAACTGACACACATGCTAAGAGCCATGGGCATACGCAATCCTAGAAACATAGACTTCAAAGATGCATCAAGAGTGTTAACAGACAGAGGTGTCATACCAAGAAAGAGTAACGGTAGGAAGTTATACGATGTAAGCCTCGTTGACATTGAAGAGAATAAAGACGAGGAGTTGGTATTTTAATGGCTTTGGAGGGTTGGTCTATTAAAAGAATGCAAAGAAACGAAATTAAGGATTTTATTGAACGGTGGCATTATTCGAAATCAATCAACGGTTGCAAATCATCTTATCATTATGGTTTGTTTGACAGCAATATGAACATGCAGGGTGCTTTATTTTATGGAGGCATGGCAATGGCTAATCAATGGAAAAAATTTGCAGACAATGAGCAAGATGTTTTGGAGTTGCGAAGATTATGTTGTGTTGATGAAACACCCAAAAATGCAGAAAGTTTTTTTATTGGTGCCACTATTAGAGATTTAAAGAAAATATGGAATGGTAAGGTGCTTGTAAGTTATGCAGACAAACAATACGGACATTCAGGAACTATCTACAAAGCATCTAATTGGGAGCTTGTTGAAGAATCTAAGGGTGCTAAAGTTATTCGTTGGGGTGATAAGCTTTATCACGATAAAACCATCAGAACTAAATATAAGCCACCTAAATTTCATAAGGATCAAGGTGTCCTGTTCGGTGACACAGAACCACAGGCTGATGGTATGTTAAAGCCATACGCAAAAAGATTACTTAAAGCACTTGAGGATGGCGAAGCACATTACACGGAAACTTTAGGAAAATATACTTTTATATATAAGCTATGAACAACATATTTAAAGATCAAGAACAACAAACACTGGTATCAAAGGTTAAGCTCACGGACTTAGATAAAACGATCTATCAAAACTTTGATTATGAGTTCGATGGCACGACAAAGTTTGAAGTACCTAATATGCCTAACATCGAAGAAGGTTTTAGTATTGGCGTTATCTTTGGTTCAAGCGGTAGCGGTAAGTCAACCCTACTCAAACGCTTTGGAGAAGAGGAAACGCTGACTTGGGAGCAAGATAGGTCGGTAGCGTCACATTTTGAATCAGAGCAAGACGCTATACAAAGACTTGGTGCTGTAGGACTGAACACGGTACCAACATGGGCAAAGCCTCGACATGTCCTATCTAATGGCGAAGGGTTCAGAGCAGACTTGGCTCGCAAATTGAAAAATAACGCAGTGATAGACGAATATACTTCTGTGGTTAACAGAGATACCGCTAAGAGTTGTTCGGTAGCACTATCAAAGTATGTAAAAAGAAAAGGTTTGAAAAACATTGTTTTAGCAACATGTCACGAAGATATACTCACATGGCTTGAGCCTGATTGGGTGTACTGTACTGACACGCAAGAGCTAAAAAGGGGGTATCATCGGCAATCTATACAATTTCAAGTATACCGATGCGATAAATCTTTGTGGTCAATGTTTGCGAAACATCACTATCTAACAGCAGAAATACCTAATGCAGTACGCTGTTATTGTTGTTTATGGGAGAACAAATTGATTGGTTTTGCCTCAGCGATTAGCTTACCGGGTCGTATTCCTCCTCTTTATGAAGGTGACGAGAGAAATAAATGGCGTGAATGTAGGACTGTAATACTGCCTGACTTTCAAGGACTAGGCATTGGAGTACGCTTTTCTAATGCTGTTGCAGATTTATTTATTGAAGAAGGCTACCGTTACTTTTCCAAGACCGCACATTTA
>Ga0181373_1000373_pt1 | contig 10135 bp, 7 predicted proteins | sample LowvirmetaG_3_FD_130159 | JGI IMG/M metagenome (GOLD analysis project Ga0181373, IMG submission 130159) | Marine viral communities from the Subarctic Pacific Ocean - Lowphox_09 viral metaG | ecosystem: Environmental > Aquatic > Marine > Oceanic | place: Subarctic Pacific Ocean | collected 2015-12-05 | reverse complement strand
TTTTACAATAGCACAAACCTCAACAACTGGAAATGGTGATGGAGCAACATTTGCTATAACAGGTGATGGTGCAAATGCTTTATCATCAGTAGTAGTTACAAATATAGGTACTGGATACGCTGTAGGTGATGAAATTCAAATTGATAAGGCAGATTTAATTGCAGCTGGATTTGTAGGTGCTGCCTCAAATCTAATAATAACAGTCTCAGCTCAAATGCTGCAAAATTCAGGCATAGTAGAGTTTACATTAGTTGCTGGTGATTTACTTATAGAACCAACAGAAGTAGAAGTTAATGTAGCTGGAACAGGGTATGCAATAGGAGATACTGTAGTAGCAGCAAAAGCACTAATAGGTAACCCAACAGCTGATTTAACAATTACTTTAACAGCTGATGATATTGTAAATTTAATTTCATTTGAATTAGAAGCTATTGATAAAGGTGTTATCTGGAATAATACAGGTTCAGTACTTTCTCAAGCAGCAATGGAATCAGGTAGTAGAGATAATGTTAGATGGGAAATTGCTACATCAAACACTTCATCAGGTACTTTCTCATTAATAGTTAGAAGAGGTAATGATACTCAAAACAATAAAGTAGTATTAGAATCCTTTAATAACTTATCATTAGATCCAACCCAAGATAACTTTATTACTAAAGTAATTGGTGACGAAAAATACAATTACCAATCAAATGGTAATTATCTACAAGCATCAGGTTCTTATCCTAATGCTTCTAGGTATGTAAGAGTAAAATCAGTAAATCTGTTAACTCCAAATTATTTAGATAATGCAGGAAATGCTAAAGATCAATACACAGGATCTATCCCATTAGTAGGATCGGGTTCATATAATGGATCATTTGCAGGAGGTGTAGGTAACGTAGTTCCTACCACTAGAACAATGAATATGTACCAAAATATTAATAGTACAGATTCACAAGGTTTAGAAGGCAGTGATTATACTAATATGTTAAATTTATTATCTAACCAAGATAATTACCAATTTAATACATATTCCCTCCCAGGATTAACCAATGCTAGTCATACCTCTCAAATTACTACAGCAATTAATAATACTCAACAAAGAGGAGATAATCTTTTAGTAATTGATCCTGTATTATATGCTAGTAGTATTACAGAAACAACTACTCAAGCAGCTGCTAGAAATACTTCTTATGCTGCTATGTACTGGCCTTGGTTACAAGTAATTGATCCTGATCTAGGTGATAGAGTATGGGTACCAGCATCAACAATGATGACAGGAGTTTACGCATATAACGACAGTGTAAGTGAGCCATGGTTTGCTCCAGCGGGTATTAATAGAGGAGGATTAACTAATGTAATTCGCGCTGAAAGACAATTACCAGCTTCAAGTAGAGATACTTTATATGAAGAAAATGTCAACCCTATTGCTACTTTCCCTTCAACAGGAATAGTAGTATATGGTCAAAAAACATTACAACGTCAAGCAAGTGCTTTAGATAGAGTAAATGTTCGTAGATTGTTGATTGCTCTTAAATCTTATATTTCTCAAGTAGCTCAAACATTAGTATTTGAACAAAATACAGCAGCAACAAGAAATAACTTCTTAGCAGCAGTAAACCCATACTTAGAAAGTGTACAACAAAGACAAGGTCTATATGCGTTTAAAGTAGTAATGGATGATAGTAATAATACTCCTGATGTAATTGATAGAAATCAATTAGTAGGTGCTATTTATTTACAACCAACCAAAACAGCTGAATTCATTTACTTAGACTTTAACCTATTACCAACAGGAGCTACGTTCCCTAGTTAATAAGTTAGAATAACTAATATTTATAATTAGAATAAAATAAATAACAATGGCAGTATTAGATCCTAACGAAATATTTTTCACAGCGTTTGAACCAAAACAAGCGAATAGGTTCATCATGTATATGGATGGATTCCCAGCATACATCGTAAAAGGTGTAGGCGCTGTAACCTTAACTCAAGGCACAGTAGCTCTTAATCATATTAACGTTCAACGTTTTGTAAAAGGTAAGTCAACATGGGGGCCTATTCAGTTTACATTGTTTGATCCTATTACCCCTTCAGGTGCTCAGGCTACAATGGAATGGGTAAGACTACACCACGAATCAGTAACAGGCCGTGATGGTTATTCTGATTTCTACAAGAAAGACTTAACATTTAATGTATTGGGTCCTGTAGGTGATGTAGTATCGGAATGGATTATCAAAGGTGCTATGATTACTGAAGCAGGTTTTGGTGAATATGGTTGGGATACTGAAAATACTGCTATCAATTTAACGATGACAGTTCAACCAGATTACTGTATTTTAAACTTCTAAAAAAAACAAATACTTTTAAAGAGAGCTTGGCTAACGTCAAGCTCTTTTGTATCGTTAGTATGTATACACGATAAACGTTATAACTAATAAAAATTATGAGTGAATTTAAGTTTCCAACAGAGGTAGTAGAACTACCTTCAAAAGGATTAATCTACCCAAAAGATAATATACTATCATCAGGAGAAGTAGAAATGAAATACATGACTGCTAAAGAAGAAGATATCCTTTCTAATCAAGCCTATATCCAAAAAGGTATTGTGTTAGATAAATTATTACAATCTCTTATTGTAGATAAAAATATTGACTATAATGACTTAATTGTAGGAGATAAAAATGCCCTTTTTATGGCTGCCCGCATTTTAGGCTATGGTAAAGATTATCAATTCGAGTATAATGGTATGGAATATACTGTTGATTTATCCGAATTAAATCCACGCCCTTTTGACGAGGATTTAATTACTCAAGGTGTAAATGAATTCCATTTTACACTTCCTTCTACAAATACACCTATTACATATAAAATGTTAACAGGTCATGATGAGAAAAAAATTGATCGTGAACTAGCTGGTCTTAAACGACTAGACAAAATGAGTTCAGCTGAATTATCTACTCGTATGAAATACATGATTACATCAGTTGGTGGAGATGAAGAAACTAAAACAATTCGTGAATTTGTTGATAATTATTTACTAGCTAAAGATTCTCGTGCCCTAAGAGAGCATATGAGAGAAACTCAACCTGATGTAGATATGCAATATGTTTTAGATAGTGGTGAGGAGGTCACGATCCCCATTGGGCTTAACTTTTTTTGGCCTGACGCTTGATATAGCCCCCGAATTTAGGTTAAATCTTTTTACTCAAATCCATCAAATTTTATTTCATGGTAAAGGGGGATATGATTGGTCTACTATTTACAATATGCCCATTTGGCTCCGTAAATTTACTTTTAAACAAATAAAAGATTTTTATGATGAAGAAAAAAAGCAAATGGAAAAAGCAAAACAAGGAAATTCCCAAACCCTAGTGGATACTGATGGTAAAGTAAAATCCCCAGAATTCCTTAAAGGTGTCAAACCAAAAACTTCTTATAATACGGGGGCGTCAAAGAATTGACGCCCTCAATATTTATAACAAATAATCACGCATGGCCGATAACGCAAACGAAATTAGGAAGCAAAATGAAATGCTAGATGCTCAACTCAGTACAGTTGAAGCATTAAATAGGCTTGCCCAACAAAGAGTAGTGTTTGAAGGTGAAGTTGCTGATGAAATGTCCCAAGAAAATGATATTCTTCGTGACCAATTAAAATACTTAAATCAAGTAGAACAAGGTAATGTAAAAAGGTTTAATCAACAAAGAGAACTTAATAAAGCAGCTGGGCAAAATTTAAACATAGCTCGTTCCCTTCAATCTGTTACTGCTAGTGAATTAGGTACTCAAAAGTTACTTGATAAAATAGCTAATGATAGGGTAAAGGTTACTAAAAATATTAACTTTTTACAAAAACAAGCTCAACAAACTTTTTCAACTGATAAAAAATTAAATAAAGCAATACAAGAAACCATATTATTACAAGTTGATGCTGCTAAAAAACTCCAATCAGAATTAAATGATATAGAGAACATTAGTAAAAATATTGCTAATGATGGGTTCCTTAAATCTTTTAATACTCTTAAGGATATAGTAAATCTCATCCCAGGATTACGAAATTTACTCCCTGGATTTGACCAGGCTGCTACGGGTTACAGAGAAGCTTTAACTACAGGAGGAGGTAGTTTAGCAGAAATACAAAAACGAAATGCTATACTTTCAGGAAAAACAGGAGGAAAAGGGTTAGACCAAGATTTTATTAGTAAACTTCCTGAAGATATGCGATCTAAATTGGTAGATAAATCTGGGGAGCAGTTAACAGGCACAGCAGCTGTTGCTAAAGCTAAAAAGCTTGGCCTCCAGTTAACAACACCTTTAAAAGCAGCTTTTAGTGCTTTAAAAACCTTTATGAAAAGGTTCATTTTATTACAATTTGTAGCCTCAATTTTAAAAGCTGATAAAGTAGCAGGAGATTTAGCTAAAAGTTTTAATGTTACTTACCAAGAAGCTTTACAAATTCAAACCCAAATGCAAGGTGTAGCATCTTCTTCTGAATCTATATTTGTTACTAGTGCTAAAGTAGCCGAAACTCAAATGGCTATTAACCAATTACTAGGTACTACAGTTATGTTAACTGATGAACAGTTAATTACTATGACTAAATTACGTGAAGCTGCTGGTTTTACTAATGAAGAATTAGCTGGTATATTTAAACTTTCTGCTACTACTGGTAAAGAAATGGAAACTATCACAGGAGAAGTATTAGCTCAAGCTAAAGTTTCTGCAACAAGGTTAGGAGTAGTTTTAAATGAAAGAGAAGTATTAAAAGATATATCAAAAGTATCGGCAGCTACAACATTATCATTAGGTAAAAGTGGAGAAGCTATTGCAGATGCTGTTGCAACCGCTAAATCTTTAGGTTTAGAATTATCTAAAGTAGAAGCTATATCGGGTTCTATTTTACAATTTGAATCCTCTATCGAAGATGAATTATCAGCTGAATTACTAATTGGTAAAGAACTTAATTTAGAAAGAGCAAGATTTGCTGCTTTAAATAATGATGTAGCAACTGTAGCTAAAGAAATAGCCTCTCAAATGGGTACTGCTGCTGAATTTGGGAGTATGAGTCGTATTCAACAAGAAGCTTTAGCAAAAGCTGTTGGTATGAATCGAGAAGAATTAGCCCAAACCTTATATGTTCAGGAGCAACTAGCGGGAGTTAGTGGAGAAGAAGCAAAAAATAAAGAAAGAATTTTAAATGCTAGAATTGCTGAAGTAGGTTTAGCTCAAGCACAACAAGAAATAGCAGAAAAAGGCTATGAAACTCTTGAACAACAAGCTTCAGTTCAAGATAGAATTAATGCTACTACTGAAAAGTTGGGTGAAGTATTCGCTACTATTGCTCCTTTAGTATTATCCATAGCTGATATTTTAATAGACATCCTAGAACCAGTAGTAACAGTATTAAGTCCTTTATTTCAAGGTATTGCTTATGCTGTAGGGTTAGTAGCCGAAGGGTTAGCTGCTATAAAACCAGCACTTAAAGTTATAGGAGTTTTAGCAGGAATAGTAGCGGTAGCATATGCTGCAATAGCAGCCGCTGCCGCGATAGCGGGTGCATTTACTAACCCTGTTAAATTTGCTGTAGGGGCTGGTTTAGCTTTAGCAGGTGTAGGATTAGTATCCAGAGGAATCAAATCAGCTAAAGCAGATGATTTAATGTCATCACCAACAGGAGGTTCAGGGTATGGAGATAGAATTTTAGTAGGTAAAGAAGGTGCTTTTGCCTTTAATAATAGAGATACTATTCAAGCCTCTACCCAAGGTTCCCCAACTCAACATCCTACTCCTATAGTAGAAACTAAACTATATATTGATAACTCTAAATTTGCTGAGGCAAGTGCTTTATCATTTAGTAAACTTTAATATTTATAATAAAACATAAAATTATGTCACTTAAAAACAAATTAGCAAATAATGGTTCTCCATTGACTCAATTTAATGGAGCAACTCCACCAACAATGGCGGGAGCTAGTGATCAGTCTAAATTACACAATGAGTATTCTATTAATGGAAACCCTAATATGTTTGGCACTGTTAAGATATCTCCATCTACATTAGATTTAAATGGAAACACACCTCCCAAATATTCAGATAACTTACCAGGATAGTTAAATGCCTTTATTAGACCTAAAAACTGATCTTAAATCTTTAGGGTTTGGAAAAGATAGGAAAGGTGGTGGTAATAGTGGTCAACCATATATTAAAACCGGAATTCCAGAAACTCCATTTGAAGAAGCTATTGCTTCTCCAATAGGAGTTAATGATTTTCTATTACGTGGTGGTCTAAACGCAGTTACAGATACAGCAGAAGATGTTTTACGTTTAGGTAAAATGTTTTTTAATCCTAAAAATCCAAGTGGTTTATTATTTACAGCTAAACAAAATTTACTTTCTCGTACCGCAGTCCGTACTCAAACAAGTAGTTTTTTAAATGAAGGTACTTATACTCCTTTATCTACTTTAGCCCAAGCTGGTGTTAATGCTTTTGGTGGTCATTTAAATAAACAAGGTATAAACCCATTTGCTGAAACTGGTGCCTATTCTAATAATATTAATTTATATTCTAATAGAGTAAAAATTTTAAGTAATAGATTATTAGGTTTTTATGATACTAAAATCCAAAAAAGAACAGACGATCCCAATCTATATTCTTATATAGGAGGTCCAGGCTCAGATTTAGGTATAGGTAATACCAACATTCGTTTTGAACGTAATGGAAGAACTGGTATTAATAACCCTGATGTAGCTTATAATAAAAGGATAACTTTTATTGCTCCTACTATAAATGATCCTGGAAACCGATATTATGATTATAGTGCCTTTCAACGTAAAACTAGAGGTACTAATTATCTCAATCAAGTTTTAACTACTGGAGTTACTAAACAATGGGTACTTAGAGAAGGTGAAGCCACCCCAGAACTACTAGATGGTTTAATTAATGAAGAAGGTCAAATTATTAGAGGTGGTCAAGATAGAACTGGCGAAAAAAATTCTCTAGCAGTTACTAGGCCTGGGTATTTTTATGGTGAACCTGGTAAAACAGGTAAAGAACCATTTACCCCTGGTAATTATTTACAATCTTTATCATTATTAACTACAGGAAATAAAAATAGTTTAAATAGAAATTGGAATTCAGTATCTAAAATTTTTCAAAATTCTTTTGGTAATAAAGTTAATAATGAAATTAACGAGGATGGTGATAAATTATACACCCCTTCAGTATATAAAACGGATCCTGAATTTGGTTTTCAAGAAACTAGCCCTGAAATAGCATCTTCTCAAGGTTCAGCGGCACTTACTCAAGACCAGATTTTATCTCAAATTTTAGCTAGACAAGGTGGCACTCAAGTTCAAGATTTTAGAAAAAAAATTACAGCAAATTCTATTGGTACTGAAGCTTACAACAAAGCAAGAGAAAATGGTACCCTAACTGACGCTCCTGATTATTCAGGTGACAATGCTAAAAATTACGAACAAAGAGTAAATGCTGGAGATCCTGGTAAAAAGGGTTTAATTAAAACTAATTATTCAAAAGGTGCTATCGATCCTTCTACTAATAAACCTTACGTAGTAAACGAGATTAATGCAATGTATATGTACGTTGCTGATAGTGTTACTGATAGCAAAAAGAAAAATGATTTTGTTAAACTTAGATTTGCAGTTATAAACCCAGATCAACCATCACAAAAAACATTTGTTCACTTCCCGGCATTCTTTGATGGTGCTATTACGGATAATATGTCTGCGGGTTGGGATTCATTTAAATACTTAGGTAGAGCAGAAGAATTCTATAATTATACAGGATTTAGTAGAGAAATAGGTTTTAGTTTTACAGTAGTAGCTCAATCAAAACCTGAGTTATCTATAATGTACCAAAAATTAAACTATTTACAATCAAGTTTAACCCCTAACTACAATATTACAGATGGATTTATGAGAGGTAATATTCACCAATTAACTTTAGGTGGTTACTTCTATGAACAACCAGGTGTTCTTACTTCTTTAAGCTACACTATGCCTCAAGATTCACCTTGGGAAATAGGCATCCCAGCAGATTCTGCTGATGGAGAAGCTGTAGGAGGTATTTCATATAGAGACCCTTCAGTAAAAGAGTTAACTCACATGATCCAAGTCCAAGTATCATTTAAACCTATTCATACTTTCTTACCACAAATTGTAGGGTCAGCCCTTGATAGAATTAAAAATATAGATGGAGTATTTGGAGGAGAAAATATTGACCAAAGATATATAGCATTAACTAATGATGGAGATGGGAATAAAAATAATTTATATTCAAAAGGCACTCCAAACAGAACCTACATTCCAGAATATGGGAATAAATTAGGTTTAGGAAGTTTAGAACCGTCAAGTGATACAGCAGAAGAGTAATGGGAAGGTATAGTAGAACAAAAATAATAAAAAACCCCGAAGGTAAGCGTTATTATGCTGCTAAAAGGTATTCTGAAATTCCTAGAAGCAATAATGATTTGTATATTATTACAGCTATTGGAGATAGATACGACTTACTAGCTAACCAATACTATAAAGACCCTAGTTTATGGTGGATTATTTCCTCAGCTAACCCTGAGTATATAGGTTCACTTTATCCCCCACTTGGTGTCCAATTACGTATTCCGGCTAATATTTCGGAGATAACAAGAAATGTATAAGTTATGGCAAAAATTAATTATGATGGTACTAATATAGTTGGGGGACCATTCAAACCTTACGTAGATGAGCAAATCAAAGTTCGTCAAGAAAAGTTAGGAAATTTTAATAAAACTAGTGAAGAAATCGTTTGGGAAAATGGTAAAAGTGCTTTTGTCGCTTTAGCATCATCTGTTAATATTGCAAATGGTAAAATTTCCCAATATATTGATACAACAGGAGGAGAAGAAGAAAATATCTCTTCTGGAGAAGACACTACAGATTTAAGTGGATATGGAGGATTAACTAATCAACTAGTTAATTATGTTTTAAGCGATGGAGTTACAGGTAAAACATTAGTTTTTACTGAAAATAATGATGGTGAAGAAAGAGTTAAATTATTAGACTTAAATGGAGACCCTCAACAATATTTTGGAAATTTTCTTGCCCGTAATATAGTATTATATGGTGGTACTTCTTACTTTACCCCAGATTCAGATGGGTTTCTTAATGGTCCTAATTATAGATTTGGTATAACTAAAAAGGATAACGCTTTTGATGAATCAGCTTATGGATTTGGAGGTACTAACCCAGATGGTTTTAAACCTATGCCCGGTATTACTTCATTTAACCTTAAGTCTAAAAACATGGGTTCTTTAAGGGATGCTAGTATAACTATCCGAGCCAATAGTGAAGAACAATTTAAAATGATAGATAACCTTTACTGTAGAATTGGTTATACTATGTTTTTAGAATGGGGTAATTCATTATATTTTGATAATGAAGGTAAGTATAAAAGAGATAGTACTTCTAGTATGATTTCTATGTTTCTTAGTGGTAAAATTATAGAAGACGGAGTAGAAATAGATCTTACTAAAGATCCTAATAGCTTTATATCAAGAATAGAAGCTAGAAGAGAAGAATCAAATGGTAATTATGATGCTTTTTTTGGTAAAGTAAAAAACTTTAGTTGGGAATATATTGCTAAAGGTGGGTATTGGGAAATTAATTTATCTATGATTAGTTGGGGTGATATAATTGAAAGTTTAACTATAGACGGTCAATATGGTACTATTAATAATAAAGAAACTATTGAAAATCCTGATGAAACCTCAGCTCTTACAACTTTTTTATCTATAGCATCTACCCCAGAAGGAGAAAGAGTATTTCTTCAAGAAGGATCTGACCAAAAAACTAGATATAACAATTTTAAATATACATTAGTTTCTGATTTACAAATAGAACAGGGGGGGTTTCCTACTAAATCACAGGATAAATCTCGAACCCAAGAAGCTTCAGATAATATTACTTCTTTAAATTATGAGAGATTAGTAACATCTGTAGGTAAAATAGTAAGTGGACATGCTCAATTTGCTAATAAACATTATTATTACATTCGTTTTGGGGATATTTTAGATTTTATTAAAGATCGTTTATTATTATATATCCCTTCCTCCTCAAAGCCTATTGTAGATATAGATACAGATACCCTAAAAAATAT
>Ga0181373_1000372_pt1 | contig 10143 bp, 21 predicted proteins | sample LowvirmetaG_3_FD_130159 | JGI IMG/M metagenome (GOLD analysis project Ga0181373, IMG submission 130159) | Marine viral communities from the Subarctic Pacific Ocean - Lowphox_09 viral metaG | ecosystem: Environmental > Aquatic > Marine > Oceanic | place: Subarctic Pacific Ocean | collected... | reverse complement strand
GGGTCATTTTTGTAGGCTTGCATAATTTCTCCCATATGGTGTTTAACATTTTCAATCTTCATTTTTTGATTACCAGTAAGTTTAGGTTCAGCAGGAGTTTTATTCCTTTTAAATCTACCAAATGGTGCTTTCTCTATTCCGTCTTGTTTTAATATCTCTTTCCATGTCATAATAATTTCTCCAAAATTTTCCCGCAATTTTTTTCAAGGCCCACTATACTCAAACTTATCCATATCAAGTTCAATAGTGCTTCTAACAAGTTCTGCTATTATAGGGAGTAGTTGCTTTCGTAGTTTTTTCTCATCATACCTTCTAGGAAAGGAAACATAGTCGGGTTCTGCCGCCCTTGCGAATTGTTGGTCTATATCACCTAATAATCCTTCCATGTGGTTAGAACCAAGCATATTCCTAATAATTTCATTTATGTGTCTTTCGGGATTAAATGCAGTTTCAATATCCCTTTCCATCCAATCTCTCTCGTTGGCATCAACGCCATATCCTCTTTCTTCTTTCTTAATTGTATTTTTCCAACTCATAAAAATTTCTCCGTAATTTTTTTTACCTTTGCGACATTTGCTCTAGCCTATCATCTTCTTTTTTCAGTAGTCTATTTACTTCTGCTCTAATTTTTTCAAAGGCATTTGAAATAGTTTGGTCGGGTTGCGGATATGTCCCTAAAGTTCCTGTTTGATTAACGCCATATTCTAACATAAAAGCCGATTGTGCGCTCCCCATTAAAGTTCCAATTTGACCCTTAACCATTTCCTCTAATTCTACTATTGCATAATGCACTTCATCGAATGGATTTGCCCCTTCATCGAATTGAGGAATTTCTTTAGAAGGTAATGCCCTCATTCTTTCTCTATGTTCATCGCCTACTCTTTCCTTTCGGATTTCATTTTTCCAACTCATAATAATCACACTCCTCGAATCTCATACTTAAGGCGAGGAACCATTATGTTTTCATAAATACCATCCATTGCTCGCAATTCTCCCTCGTAGCCGTCTTTGCCAGTAATGGTTCTATTGAGTGTTTTTGCCTCTTCCTTAATTTTAGCAAAGGCACTTTCTCTTGATGTAAAGGTAAGTCCAGTGCTTTTCATTTCTTCACTATCCGAACCTATCCAAAGTTCAAAGTTGTTATCTGCTTTTACTATTTTTTTCCACATGTTAATTTCTCCAAATTTTTTTCCCGCAATTTTTTAAGGATATTCCCTACTCAAATTAGCCAAATAGTCGGGTTCATTATACATTTCAGTTTTCATTTCTATTTCAAACTTAATATCTTGGGCTAAATATTCAAGATTTTTCTTATCCTCAACTATTGTTGGGTAGGTTAGTTTTTTATCTCCAAATGTCACTGTTATAGGTATTCCACTAGGATATAAAACACCATTTTCCCGCCCTACTATTTCCGAGACGGAATCAATCAAATAAATAATCAAACCTTCTTCATCATGGGGGTGGGTTGGATTTGCTTTAATGTTAAAGTCTATACTGTCTTCTCCATAATCAATAGCCACTCTTATTTGTCTTGCTTTTAGTATATCTTCCCAACTCATAATAATTCCTCCAAAAATTTTCCCGTCATTTATTTGCTTTCACACATATTGACTAGTGTTAAACCTTTCAATGGCTACTAAGACCTTTGATAAATTATCTTCTATTGATTTAAGATGTCGGCTTTCGACCAATCTCGGACTACTACTTAAAAATGAATTTATTCTAGATACCATGTTCTGTAAATCATTTATTACTCTTTCTTCATAGGGTGTCAAATCAATTTGTTGCCCTTCATTATCGGCTAAACCTGCCCTTTCATTCAAAGGACTTTCTTTTCTAATGTTATCTTTCCAACTCATTTTTCTCACCAAAATTTCTCCAATTTTTTCCCGTCATTTATTTGCCACTATGCCAAACTTTTTTTTACTATTTTATGTATTCCCAGAATAAGAATTATAATTTCTTTTTTTAATAATCTAATAATGTAGTATTTTGTGTTTTAAACTTTAAATTACTTAATTTAGTTTTGAGGTTTTGTAGTTGTTTTGATAATAGTACCAGTGTTTCATATTCTTCTTGCGGTAGTTTGCCTTCTTGTGATTTGGCCCTTAGTATAAAATCCTCTACATCTTCTTTTATTATGTTGAATATTCTTAACACATCATGGGTGTTTCTCATCCTAAACAGATGGTCGTATAAGAGCCGCACTTATATTCTTTTCTGTAGTGCTATTATTATTGTAATACTGTGGGGCGCAAACCCCAAAATAGTAATTAAAGTGTTGCGAAAACCGTGTTTTTAGGCTAGAATCAATGATTTTAGTCTTAAAACAAATAAAAATTTTTGATTACAAAGCCATATGGTTGTGTTAATAATTGACTGTTTAGTAGACCTACAAGCATATGGTGTTACTTTGGCACTATACCCCAAGGGTGGGGGGAGAAGCCGTGTATAATCTTCTCCCCCCATGTAGTGTTGAACGCAGTATTATTCCTCTATTAAACAGTATTTGCTTTTAGTAGGTGGCGTTTATTGAAGATAATATCTTCTAATTCTTCAAAACAATAATCACTGCCGGTGTCTTTTATCGTGTTCAGTATAGAAACTATCGCTATGTTGTAAGCGTCGTTTTCTAAACAGTCCATGTAAAGTGCTAAACGCATTACTTCTTGAAGAGATAAATTCTCTTCCATCAAGTCTAGCACTTCTTTCTTTTCTTCATCTTTTTCATATTCGTTATTTTTCATTCTTGTTCATCTCCTATTAGTTCGGATATTATTACACAATAATTGTCTTCATCATCAATGTAGTCAATGGTTCTTTTGCCTTCTATTACATCGAATAAAATCCAATAATTGATAGTAGGGAATAGTCCTGCTAGGTGTGAGGTCTTTAGAACCTTTTCTTGATATTCTTTCACTGAATTAAGTGGTAAGTCAATGAAGGTAGCAAACCTAGGATGAATCATATCTTTTCTGTTGAAGTCTATTCTTATCTGCTTTGTTTCTTTTCTTTCACTCATTCTGCTTCCCCTACCATAGATTTGAAATATTCTTCACTGTCTACATAATAACTAAAATATATCTGTAATTCGCTAGTACTGGCAGTCCAAGAACCACTTGTTTCTTGGATATTTTTTCGGTCTTTCCAAAATAGTTCTAACAACCAAAGAGAGTCAAAAGAGTATCGTATTATCTTATTGATTGTATTGTCCGAGTGTATTGTGTTTCCGTATATTATTTTCGTTTCCATCATAGTGTCCATAGTATCACTGCATATATCTCACATTATCGGACAATAGGGCTGACCAAAGTTACAACCATATGGTGTTACTTTGGATTGGACCCCAAGGTGGGGAGGGGGCGTTAAGTTTCGGCGACCCCCTCCCCATGAAGTTCAATATTTTCGATATGCTCACTCAAACTTTTATCCGTGAGCCATCCCATTTTTCACCATTTAAAAACCACTGAAAGTCTTTTTGATAGATGTGAACATTAGGAAAACCGTTTAGGCGTTCTTTAGTGGTTACAGTCTGCCAACCTCCATCACTAATGAAAAGCCCATTCTCGTTCATATCTGCTATAACATTCCCATGGAGAATAAACTCTCTATAATTGGAGTGTGCGTATGTCTTCACTTGAGTATTGCCTCTCTTGAAATTGTTTCCGTTGATAAATGCTATTATTGAGTCTCTTGTTATTTTTCTCATTATTCTTCACCTTCTCTCGTTGTAAATTCGTAGAACAAAGTATTTATGACTCGCAATGTTGCTTCAGCGAGTCCGGTAATTGTGAACTCTTTTTCATGAAGGCGTACTTCTTCTTCTGCCACCATTTTAATTTGCGCTAAAAGTTCATATTCTCTCATATTTTTTATTCCTATGTTCAAGTTTCTCATTCTTCATCACCTTTGAGTACTTATATCTAAAAAACAAGCCCAATAGGGGTTCCCCAAAGTACAACCATATGGTGTTACTTTGGCGTACTACCTTAAAATTCCCCCAAAATAAAGGAGAGGTCGAACAGAGGTTGATTGATAGGTAGGCAGATAATGTGTACTCATTTTGAACTTATAACCCAATACAACTAGTATAACATGGGCAGCGTTCAATATTTTATTTCATTAGTGCGTTTAAACTTCTTACATTAACTTGTTCTCCCTCTCCCTTTTCCGAGGTTGCCTTAAGGTCTTTTGAACTGATGTTCTTATTCCTTGGCGGGTTGAGTGCGTGTATTAACAGAGGGTGTTTGTTTCAGTGGTGGTTCTTCCTCTGTTAAAAAATCCCATATATCTCTATACGGGTTCATTAGTATTCTTCCGTAGAAGAAAGGGTTGAACCTCCTAGTGCCACCACAACACTAGGAGATTCGTATTGAATTAGAATCATTCTTCTTCACCTTTGTAAATAGTAAGCCAATCTGCATAGTAATCGTCGTCTAAGAAAAAGGTCATGTTTTCGTATTCAAACCAAAAACATGTGTCATCCTTGTTACCATCGTATTCACCTAAAGGAAAAAGGTGTATTAGACTTTGAAAATATGCTAAATGGCATCCATGAGTGGTCACATATATTTTGGTTCTCATTCTATCTCCTCAAATCCGAAGGCGGCTCTCAGTGAATATTTTACATAGTTATGTCGGGTCACTATAAATGCAGGGTCATGCTTTGGGCAAAAGTAGTAGTGCATGTGTTTTCCTTCTACTAATCTAAGCCCAAATATATCTCCGCATTGTAGGCATTTTTTATGTTTGGCTATTGGTTTAAGACTCTTTGTCATGCACATATCTTAGTAATTGAATTATAAGGTCATCTCCAAAGTTACAACCATATGGTATTGAACTTCTTTGTTTTTCGTGAAAAGACCCCCAACCCCGCCGAAGCGAGGAAGGGGGCGGCATCGGAATTAACCGTTTTCGTTGGTTTTGTTATTCTCAATCTCTAAAATCGCTGAAAAAAATATCAGCGAAGTATTGGGTTGTTCTAGGTTTATGGTCTACTTCATAGATTTCACAGACTCTTCTTAATGTGGTTCTCATAACTGAAAGTCTTCGCATCTCTCGACGGAAAGGTATTTTCTCGTATCTTTCGTTTCGCTCGAAGTTTAAAATTGCCTCATAAACGGGTTTTAATTCTTTGAGCATCTTTTTGCATAAATCAGAAACGGGGCTTTTTCTGTCTCTGTCTATGACCATCGTGTTAAACATAACAAGGCGTATTAGGCTGGCGGTCAATCTTAGGCTTCTATCTATTTGGTTCATGGCGTAACTGTCCATGCTAATATGCCAATAACCATACTATAGGGTCTACGCCGAAAGTTCACAACCATATGGTATTACTTTGGCACTATACCTTAAGCGACCCTCCGACTAATAAAAGCCGGAGGGCCTAATTAAAGGGGCCGAATAGGAGAACGACTCACAATTTAGAGGGGTTCACTCTTCCGAGTCAACCTCCTCAGTAGTAGGTAGGCTAATAGTAGACATAGTATCTACTTGACCATCCCAAAGTTTGTTCTTGTATGCGTCAGTGTGCCACTTTTCGCATGATGCTGTCAATGTAGTGATTAAGGTGTCTTGTGTGTAGTTGATAATACCAGCCTTGTTTTTCTTAGGTCGCATAATCTCCAAAATATCGGGACATGCTTTCAAACCGGCTTGTACAAAAGTAGTAAATGTTTTGTTGATGTACGCCATAGCAGGTGCTAATACAGGGTCGGGTTGTCGTGAACCGGACTTTGGCAAATAATCTTCATAGCCAAAACGAGTAGCCATTTTACGGGCGTAACCATAAGCATATGTTCGGTCTTTGTCGTCAATGTCGGGGTCTAAACAATCCTCAACTGCCATCTGTACTCTAGGGTGTGGGTTTTCTTCTAGTGCCACAACCAATGCGCTCAATCTGTTTTGTATTCTTTCTAAGTTACTCATAATAATCTCTCCTTATGTTGTCGTTCTCCTATTCGACGCTTATATCAGTAGTTATTAGTTATAGGGATGCCGCCAAAGTAGCAACCATATGGTTGTGAACTTTTGGCATATTGACCCTATGACCCCCCTATTGAAAGGGGGGCCAAGTAGTAGAAAGGCCGGTTTTTGGAGTAATTCAAGGCTTAACCTTGAACTACCTCCTCAGTTTGTTCGGTTTCATCCGTTGAAGTGGTGGCGTAGTTTGTGTTTTTGTCGTATGGGATGTTGTACTTTCCTGCAATGAATTCTTTCAATGATTCCATAGTAAGAGAAGTAGGGCCGTTGATTGTCTTACGAATTGGGTTAAATGATAACCCGTCGCCGCTACCGTTCAAAAACGCTTCAACTTTACCTTCAACCATGTTATCATAGGCCATTCGGTTTGGGTCGTTTGTCTTAATTCGCTTGATTGAGTTGATACCGTGTCGGCTGTCAAGTCCTCTCAAGTAAAGGTAGGCTTGATAACGCTGAGCGTCACTAGTTCCATCCATAGGCGAAGTGACATCATCAAGTGCGTACTGCATTTGATTCTTGACTCTACCTTCATCCATTTGGTTTATCGCTTCTTGAGTGTTAGACAATCGAATTGAATAATATTCGTCGTCTCTCACTGTTGGCTTGCTTGCTTGTGTATTTTCATTCTTTTTGGGCATAATAATTCCTCCATTTGTCGGGCCTTTCTACTACTCGACTGTTCATATCAAGAGTATGTGGCTATGTGGCTTACACCAAAGTCCACCGCCTAAAACCAATACCTCTAATTCTCATATTTTCATTGTAATATTTTAGAAGTATTAAATGTATATTATTATTTTAGAAATGTTTCAATTGGTTTTATATGTTATAATATATACTAGATAATTTCATTTTTAACATATGATTAACATATAGATGTTAAACGAAAAGTAGGAAATTAGGCTAGAATGATAGATTATTGTATTATTAACATTATTAACATAATTAACATACATACATACTTGAGAGAGTGAGAGGGAGAGAGGGAGGGAGAAAGAGACTAGGGTTGTGAATTATGTTAAAGATGTTAAACATAGAGCAGTCAATCGTTTTCAGATGTTAAAAAAAATGTTATTAACATTATTCGTTATATTTTATTTTTTGGGTTAGTGTCGGTGTCTTCGGGACACTGCGACAGGAAATGCAAAATAGTGTTTTGAAAATAGTAATTTGAGAATAGGAATTAAGAATTTAGGATATGTATGCAGCGTGTGGGCCGGAGTACTTATAAATCAATTCTCCGGATAGGGGTGTCTTATCGGGATTGAGCGAGGGGCCAAACGACACATAGATTCATTCTATTATTGCTCTCCCGATAAGACAACTTGGAGATGAACAAAATGATACAAGGAACAGAACAACAAGAAGAAATATGGAAAGAATTAGTTGAAGGAGACAGTCATGTAATGGTGTATGCCGGAGCAGGTACAGGAAAGACTTTCACGATAGTAGAGGGCGCAAGTAGAACAAGTGGGAAAATGGCTTTCCTTTGTTTTAACCGACCGATAGCAGTAGAACTTGGTGAGAGATTGCCCGACGATGTTTATGCAGCAACTTTTCATTCTATGGGTAATGCGGCAATTAAAGCAAATCTTGGATATAAGAAACTAAACAAGTGGAAAACAGCAAATATTATTGGTGATGTTTTAGGCAAAGATTACTTTGCTATGCCATTAGTTAAACTAGTTAGTTTGATGAAAGGTAGCATGGTTGAGGCTGATGATAGAAAGGCAATTCTTCGATTGATTGACGAATATAATATTGTATTTAATAACGATAGTGAAGAGATAAACGGAATTAGGGCATTGCCTCAAATAATGAATATTTCTAAGAATCATTCTCAAATTGATTTCGATGACATGATTTGGTTGCCTTTGGTTTTGAATTTGCCATTGATTAAATACGATGTATTGTTTGTTGATGAGGCACAAGATTTCAACGAGTCACAAAGACAATTGATTTATCGAAGCATTGAACCGGATGGTCGATGTGTAATTGTAGGGGACCCAAACCAAGCAATCTACGGGTTTAGAGGAGCAGATAGTTCTAGCATGGATATGTTTGCAGAACTTCTAAAAAATACAAACAGGGAAATTAAAACATTCCCATTGAGTCTAACTTGGCGTTGTCCAACTTCTGTAGTTGCAGAAGCAAATAGATATGTTGAAGACTTTCACTGTAAAGATGATGCTGATGAAGGTAAAGTAGTTGTGGATTCTGTATTGAATCCGGAAAAAGGTGACATTGTTCTTTGTCGATACAATGCCCCACTAGTTTCAGCATTCTATCAATTGATTGGTTCGGGCAAATCTGCTTACATTCTAGGTAAAGATTTGACAAAAGGATTAGTTAATTCTGTCAAGAAGATATCAAAAGATATGTCGATGTCAACGCAAGAGTTTGCAGAACTATTAGATGCAGACTTTGAGTATCGTCATCGAAAGTTGATTGATAATGAGAAATTTACACAGGCAAATAATTTAGAAGACAAACATGAATGTCTTTGTTTATTTGTCTATAGAGCGCAGACTGTAGGCGAAATGGTTCAAGAAATTGAAAGAGTCTTTAACTCCGATGGAAAGGGAGACATCATGCTTTCTACAGTTCACAAGGCTAAGGGTCTTGAAGCAAACAATGTATTCATATTGGCTACAGAAAGAATGCCTCATCCTAAAGCAGTGAACATGAAAGAAGAAATGAATATTTGCTATGTCGCAATAACTAGGGCAAAAAAGAATTTGCATTATTGTGGACCACGGCCTTCTAACGGGGGGCAATAAATTGTCAACGCAACTAGATTTTTCTCAATGGGGTAGTATTACAGTGCATGAGGATATTTTTCCTTCTGCTCAAGTGATTCAATTTCATCCATCGAATAGAAGTAATTTGTATGATATGCATGATGCTTTAGTTCGGTGGGGTAAAATAAACGATAGAGATATTGGAATACTATTGAACAGTGCTAAAGATTGGCCTGTTCCTTGTGCGATAGTATTTCCTGTTGAAACTCTTAAAAAGAAAAACTAGTTGAGTGGTTTGAATGAGTCTAGATAAGCATAACGACGACCCCAAGTTTTTGTTGATGTTGATTAAAGAATTTAGTAGATACTTAGATAATCAATCTCATAATATCAATAAGACTTCGGATATTGTCAAAGCGTATCGGGATTTCTTCAAAGGACAATTATAGTCACATGTGGGTTTGCCAGTAATAAGAGTAAAGTTTAGGGTTCATCTCCGTTATACCTCGCTTGTATATACGGTACGGGGGATTCGTTCTCCTCCTACTCTTTCCCCACAATGAGGTGATATAATGATAAATTGGATTAAAAGTTTCTTTGTAACAGAAACAAAAGAAAGAAAACCCAAGTGTTACAAATGTGGGCTTGGTGCATCAGTAATTGTATTGATGGAGTTTCAAACTTTAGGTATGGAGGAGTTTGAAGAAAAAATTCTAACAAAAGTATGTAACGAATGCTTTGAAGAGATTCATGCAAATTATAATCCTGTATGGATTCCTAAACCGATTAAAGGTGATAAAAATGAATAAATTGAATAAAAATACTTGTGAAGTTTGTAACGGAACAGGAGAAAGAATAGTAGAATGTGACAACCATGATGTGCTTTACAAAGAAAAGTGTTATTGCGTATTATGGGAGGAGAGACTGAAAGAAGATTTGTCTATTAAAATAGCAGAAGTTCTTTCAAGTAAGATAACAAAAGAGAGGCTAGCACTTAGTTTGGCTTCTCTAATTGTAGATAAGCACAGTGATGAAGAAGAATCCGTTAGGGCTTTAGAATACAGTTGTGAAAATGGTAATGCCCAATACTTGATGAATTGGGCGTTGCTTTGAAATAGATGATTGAAGGTGTTTCAAATATGCCCAAAAACATACAGACAATACAGAGGCTTGAGAAGGTCTTAGAACAAGGCCCGATGAACCCACATGAAATAATGTACGCTTACAAACAAAGGTGGCCTAAGCACCAACCAACAATGTCTAGACTAGGTAATTTATTATCTAGACACCCACAATTCATATCTACGGGTATGGATAAGATAGAAGGTCCCATAGGTGCTGATAAAGTAAAAATATGGGCTTTAAATCAAACAGTATAGTAGTATCTGCAAAGACTACCGATAGGGTGCAAAGCCCG
>Ga0181373_1000369_pt1 | contig 10170 bp, 24 predicted proteins | sample LowvirmetaG_3_FD_130159 | JGI IMG/M metagenome (GOLD analysis project Ga0181373, IMG submission 130159) | Marine viral communities from the Subarctic Pacific Ocean - Lowphox_09 viral metaG | ecosystem: Environmental > Aquatic > Marine > Oceanic | place: Subarctic Pacific Ocean | collected... | reverse complement strand
GAAGAATGGGATGAAGATCATGCTCATGATATGGCTTTAAATGCTATGGTTGAGGATTTCACTGAAGAGGAATTGGAAGATTTATTTACTGAAGAAGAAAAAGAAGTATATGATAACATTCAGGCAAATAAAGAAGTAGAAATACCTTCAACTCCCCCAACCCCAACAATTCAAAATGAGATTGAGAATCTCCAAAATGAGATATATAAATTGAACAACTCCTCAATTTCATCTAAAAAAAGAGGTTTAGCAATTGCTCATTTAGAGAGTCAAATAAAAAAACTTCAAAGACAAAAGGATAATAATAACGAAAATCAAATAGAGTATTAATATTCCTTGTCTTCTTGGAATATGTTTCGTATATTCCATTAAAATAAAGGTTATGTTATATAATATATCAAATCCTGATTTAGTAATTAGAGAAATAAACAAACTCCAACCATTAAATTATAATAGATTTTTTTGGTGGAGAAGATTTGCTAAACCCTTCAAGGATTTACCTCAAAATGCACCCTTCTTAGATAAAATTATCAATGGTGATTTTGAATTCTCCCACTTCTATTTCCAAGCTTTATATTGTGAGATGGAAATCAATCAAAAACATAAAGAATATAGAGGAGACATTCAAAAACTCTTAGAAAATGATGGTGTATCATTCCAGAGAAGAAAAAAATTATGGGAAGACTTTGAAAAATCAGAAGCATCAAACCTACAAGAATTAAGAAATAATTTCTTGATTCATTTTGACATTACTAGAGATCAATATGAAGAAGAAATTGGTGAATTTGATGGTACAACTGAGGAGTTTTATTATTATATTAGAAAAAATTATGAATCCACTGGACGCACCTATAAAAAAAGAGGAAGACCTCCAAAAAATAAATTGGAATATTAAATAAGAGTTATTACATTAATCAAAAATAAAAGTTATGAAAGTGTATGAATTTTGTGGTAAAAGTTTTAATTATAAAAAAGTTAATTTTATTAGGTTTTTTAAAAAGTTTTATGTTATATTTTTAGTTTTTGGATTAGGTGTAAGTTACATTACAGTCCAAACCTTCAAATCATTTTTCCTACCAAAAGCAATTGAAAAAGAAACAGTGATAATTAAGGAAGATTTTGAAAAAATTCTTATAGCGAATACTGAAAATGAATTCTCAAAAGAAAAATTCACAGCTAAATTAAAATCATTGAACCTTAAATATCCTCACATAGCATATGCTCAAGCAATATTAGAATCAGGAAACTTTACATCTAAAATCTTCAGAGAAAACAATAATATGTTTGGTATGAAACAAGCTAGAGTAAGAATTAATCTTGCTAAATCAACCCAATATGGTCATGCTTATTTTGACACTTGGGAAGATTGCTTATTAGACTTTGCCTTCCATAGAGCAACGTATCTATCCAAATTACGAACTGAAGATGATTATTACGCTTATTTAGGCAGAAACTACGCTGAAGATAATGGGTACGTAGTTAAACTTAAAAAAATGGTTAAAAAACATAATTTAAAAAATAAATTTAAATAAAATGGTTGAATTTGTAAAACACTTCTTAGGGATTTGTGGTGAGCATTGGCACCCAAATATTTTCCACTTTATTGCAGGTGGACTAGGAATAGTACCTATGCTTTTGTACATTAAAAATAAAATAAAAAATTATGGTAAAGGTAAGTCATGAAGTCCCATTCTCACTTTTAGAAAAAAGTAGAGAATTTAACGATTATGATTATTGTCTCCCCCATTTATTAGATCAAAATGAAGAGTATAAAAACTTCTTCTATGAATCTAAAGCAATGGGTAGGTATATTATTATGGATAATTCCCTACATGAGTTAGGAGAAGCATATGATACAGATAGACTAATGTATTGGGTAAATGAAATTAAACCTAATGAATTTATCATTCCAGATGTATGGGAAGATAAACCAGCATCAGTTAGAAATGCTACTATTTGGTCTCAAGTGAATCTTCCACAAGAAACTACTAAAGTTGCTGTAGTTCAGGCTAATAATGAAACTGAAGCTATTGAGTGTTTTGAAAGTTATTTACTTTTAGATTATGAAAAAATAGCATTTTCTTATGGTGCAGCATGGTATACTGAAGTTTGCCCCCACCCTAATAAGGACTTAAGTAAAGCAATGGGTAGAGTTATATTTGTAAATAACCTATACTCTAGTCATAGAATCCCAGAAAAAACAAGACTTCATCTACTAGGTACTGCTTCTCCAATAGAGTTTGGTATGTATAGTAACATCCCAAACCTAGAAACTATTGACACCTCAAACCCAATTATGGCATCACTTGAGGGACTTAAGTATCATGACTTGGGATTAGATTATAAACCAACAGCTGACATGAATAACTTCCAGGATATTGATATTAAGGATGTAGATATGGAGTTGATTGAATTTAATACAAAAGCGTTTAAAAGTATAAATAATTTATAAAATGGCAAAATTAAGAAAATTAGTTACCTATACTGATTACAGATGGGAAGAAGCAGAGTTGACAGAAGAACAATTAGCTTTATTTAAAAGCGATCACGATACTTTTATGGAAAGATATTGGGATGGAGAGTATGATTTTGATTGGGACTTAGTAAGAGATAAGTGCTTAGAAGATGAAGAAGACCCAGAATTAATTGAAGAGTAAGATGGAAAGTATACCAAATGATTTATATTATTGGAAAGCCATAGTAAATGGTGAAGAATGGATAGTAGATGGGATGACAATTGTAGATAGTCTAGCTAAGATTATAAATGAAGAACCAGATGCTAATATTGAATCAATAGAAAAAACATTAATAACTAAAATAATGATGTAAAATGGAAGTTTATTTAAGTTTATATGACTATTTAGGGAAACCCGCGGGAATGGAATTAGGTAATGAAGTGAAAAGAGTTGCTGATGAAAATAAAATCATATTCAAAACCAGACAAATTAGCAACCCTAAATTTACAGGTAAAGTTTGTTTATATCCTGAATCATTCCTAGAGTTCTACTTTAGAAGGCCAAATAATGAAAGTGATTTTGAGAATTATGTACCTGATTTTCCAATTTAAAAATAAATATATGAAAATTTTAAGTAACTTTTTAAAACTAATAGTAACAGTTATAGCTTTTCCATTTATGGCAATTTATGCCCTCATTAAATCATTATTATAAAAATATTTGGATACCTTACATGGAATCATTATATTTACCCAAATTATAAGTTATGAACAATAAAAGAGATAAAAACCCACAAGATGATATGTGGCAACAAACTATCCAAAAACTAATGGATGGTTATAGTCGTCTACGTTTATCCAATGAAGATGAAGAAACAATTGTTAAAATCGCAAATAAATTATGAGAACAAGAAAAAACAACATTAGTACTCTTCAAAGGATTGAGTGTTTGAAAGGGTGGATAGCTTCTAATAAAGCAATCCAAGAGAGAAGAAATAAAGCAAAAGTTAAAAAGAGAAAAAATAAATAAAAACAGGATTAGCCTATATCCTTACAATACCTGGCAGTTATAAATTATATATATTATGAGTAAAACAAAAAAACACGTAGTATTATCCCTAAGTGGTGGTATGGATTCAAGTACACTACTACTTAGATGTTTAAAAGAGTATGACACTGTAACCGCTATTTCATTTGACTATGGTCAAAAACATAGAATTGAATTAGAGCGTGCACAATCATTAGTAGATTACTTAAATAGCAATTGTGATGAAAATGATTGTTATAAGGGTTGTAAGATTAATTACCGCCAAATCAAATTGGATGGTCTAGTTGATCTACTAGATTCAGCACTTGTATCTGGTGGAGATGAGGTACCTGAAGGTCATTATGAAGAAGATAACATGAAAGCAACTGTTGTTCCTAACAGAAATAAAATATTTTCATCTATTGTTCAAGCAGTTGCATTATCAGTTGCTAACAAAACAGGAGAAACTTGTGATATTGCTTTAGGAATTCATGCAGGTGATCATGATATCTACCCAGATTGTAGACAAGAATTTAGAGATGCTGATATGGTAGCATTTAGATTAGGAAATTGGGATGCTGATAAAGTTGAATTCTTTACACCATACCTAGAAGGAAATAAATTTACAATCCTACAAGATGGTGAAGTATTATGTGGTGAAATGGGTATTGATTTTGATGAAGTTTATAGCAGAACTATGACTAGTTACAAACCAATTTTCATTGCTCACACAGTTACTGAAGATGAAGTATTTGGTGATTGGTTTGCAGATTATAAATCAGCATCATCAGTAGAGCGAGTAGAAGCATTTTTGGATCTTGGAAGACCAGACCCAATTGGATATGCAGATGAAAATGGTCCTGTAGAATGGGATAAAGTAGTAGAATCAGTAAATGCAGTATTAACTAATTATTCAGAAACAAATGGGTAAATTTCAATCAAGTAAAGTATTTGACGGATTCAGCACAGTATTCCGTCAACACTCAGCAGAAAATACACACTGTCGATTTGTACATGGATATGGTATTTCATTTAAAGTATATTTTGAAGGTGAATTAGACCATAGAAATTGGGTATGGGATTTTGGAGGTATGAAACGTGCCAAAACCTTAATTGATGGTATGCAACCTAAAGCTTGGATGGATCATATGTTTGACCACACTTTAATTGTAGCTGAAAATGATCCTGCAATTAATGCTTTTAAACAAATGGATACAGCAGGTGTAGCTCAAGTTAGAGTAATCCCAGCTACTGGAGCAGAGAAATTTGCTGAATTTATCTTTAATAAACTAAACACCTTCGTGTTTGAAGAAACTGGAGGTAGAGTTAGAGTTACTAAAGTTAAATTTATGGAGCATGGTAAAAATGCTGCATATTATGTAGAAGATTAAAAATAGGTTAGTGATTAAAAAACCACTTAAAAAAATTATATGTTAAAAAGAATAGAAGATTATAATAAAGTATTACCAATTTTAGAGTTGTACCGTTGTGTGCAATCAGAAGGAAGTAGATTTGGTACGCCTACAATTGCTGTACGAACTACTGGATGTACTCACCGTTGTTACTTTGGTGAAGGTGGCTGGTGCGACAGCTGGTATACTTCAATCCACCCAGAAAAAGGAACTTACTGTTTCAACGACATTATTAAAATATATGATGAAAATCCACACGTTAAGGAAATGATGTTAACTGGTGGTTCTCCAACAATGCATCCTGCATTGGTAAATGAATTAACACACTTCGCAAATGAAAGAGGTATTCTCATTACTATCGAAACTGAAGGATCCCATTATCTTGAAACAGATCTTCCATTGGATCTTATTAGTTTGTCTCCTAAGTTCAGCAATAGTGTTCCCGTGGTGGGGGCTGTTACACCTAATGGGGCTGTTGTAAATGAAAGAATGATTAAAACTCATAACAGGTTGAGATTAAATCATGAAGCTATTGATAAAACATTAGCATATCATAAAGATTACCATTACAAACCAGTATGGGATGGAACAGAAGAGAATTTAGCTGAAATTGAAGAATTTAGAGTTCAACATAATATCCCAAAAGACAAAACTTACATTATGCCAGCTGGGGATTCAAGAGAAACTTTAATTGAGATGTATCCATTAGTATTTGAATTATGTGCTGAAAAAGGATACAGAATGACAGGTAGAGATCACATCATTGCTTATGATGATAAAAGAGAAGTTTAATCTATATTATAATAACAAAAATGCAAAAAGATAAAACAAATGCACAATTGGGTGCAGAGGTAAACCAATACCTAATAGAAAAAGGAGTTGAAATCCCAATGAATAATCAATCAGCTCTACCAACTGAAAAAATGGAAAACATCAAATCCAGCTTTACAGACATTATGAATACAATGGGGTTAGATTTAACTGATGATTCATTGATGGATACTCCTAATCGAGTAGCTAAGATGTATGTTAATGAAATTTTCTATGGTTTAGATTATTCAAATTTCCCAAAATGTACTACTGTAGAAAATAAAATGAAGTACAAGGAGTTGGTTATAGAAAAAGATATTACTTGTATTAGTAACTGTGAACACCACTTTGTTGTTATAGATGGATTCTGTCATATTGGATACATTCCAGGTGATAAAGTACTAGGATTAAGTAAATTAAATCGTATTGTAGATTTCTTTGCAAAACGTCCTCAAATCCAAGAACGCTTAACTGAGCAAATATATTACGCATTACAATATATCTTAGAAACAGATAATATTGGAGTAGTAGTTGAAGGAGTACATTATTGTGTTAAGAGTAGAGGAATTAGAGACACAACCTCATCTACAATTACAACAAAAATGGGGGGTGCATTTAATGAAGGTGGAATTAGAAAAGAATTCTTAGCTTTAGCTAGTAAAAAATAATATTAGAAAAACCCCATGGGAAACACCAGAAAAATACTTCAAAAAATAGCTTGGAAAACCAATAAATGGACAACCAAAATTAATTTACTAAGCATCTACTTAGGTGGAGACAGAAACAAATTTGGATTTCAGATACTTAATATTGATAAAGGTATATTTTGGAAAGGCTCACTATTTGAGATTACTTGGTGTTTTCCAACAGTTACCCATGGGGGGGAATTTAACATTGATATCTTATTTATATTTGAAAAATGGGATAATTGGTGTATCTACCTAGAAGACCAATCTATGTGGGGTTCAAAACTTAATATCTGGGATAAATTTAACCTTTATATTAATAATAAAATAAAATCTATCAGATGAAAAATATAGGAAAAATGACAATTACCGAAGGGTATAAACACCTCAAACCTATTGCTTTAACATATGGTCTTAAATTAAATAGAGCTAAAGACTTTAAATTTGCTAGATTATTATTAGTTAATCTATATAGTCATGAATTAGTTTAGATATAATAAATAAGATAAGATGAAAAAAGAAAGTAAATCAATAAAAGATATAGCACATAATATAGTAGAAGCTGTTAACACAACAACTAATGATTATGATGCTAGAGATTTAGTAGAAAAAGAATTATGGGACCACTATTCAGACCTACCTAATCCAAACTGGTATAAACAAGATGGGGTTAAGAGTAGAACATAAAGACAAGGTTAAAAGTATTACTATACTAGATGATTCAATAATGATTCATATGGATAATGATGTTAAATCAACATTTGTATTTAATCGCAATACTGAGGATACACCTGATAGAGCTTGGGTTGATAATATTATTAATGGTGCTGAATCACTTATTAAAACCCCACGCGATGAGAAAAATCGAAATAGAAAATATATGAGTAAATTATATGCAAAATAAAAGTAAAAATGTATAGATACAACGCAAAATTAGAAAGAGTAGTAGACGGAGATACTGTTGATGCTCTAGTAGATTTAGGATTCGATACTTGGAAAAAAGTAAGAATTAGAATGATGGGCATGAATGCCCCAGAATCTCGTACTAGAGATTTAGAAGAAAAGAAAAAAGGTTTAGCTGCTAAGGATAGACTTATAGAATTACTTAGTGATGGTACTTTTATTCTCCAATCACATGGAGTAGGAAAATATGGAAGGTGTCTAGGTACTTTATGGGTAGAAGATATTGATGTAAATAAAACATTAATAAATGAAGGGCATGCTGTAGAATATTATGGGGGGAAAAGATAAAAATGGAGTTAATTTCAACCCATCCTATTAAAAAATCCGATCTGGGGTTTCATCAAAATCTATTTGGTGGAAAACTCTTAGCTTGGTTAGATGCTTCAGCTGCTGCTTACTCAATGCAGGTATGTGATTCTCCTAGAATGGTTACTGTCAAAATTGATGAGTGTGTATTTAAAAAGGCAGCTAAGGAAGGCCAAATGATCAAAATATATGGTAAAGTAGATTCAATTGGTACTACATCAATTACTTTATATATGGAAGCTAGATCACATAACGTGTATTCTGGGAGTCAAAGTATTATATTATCAACAAAAATTAAATTTGTAAGAATAGATGAAAATGGGGATTCAATCCCAATTTCAGAAAGAGTTAAACTTAAATACAACTTAAAATGAAAAATAAAAAACAATATTGGTCAGTAACAACAACATTTGGAAACTCATTTAGTTTCAAATATACTTTAATTAAATAACTATGAAAAAAATACTTTACTTCAGTGCAGAATGGTGTGGACCTTGCAAAACATTCAAACCAAAAATGAAAAAACTAGCAGCTGAGAACTTCCCAATTGAATTCCTAAATGTAGATTCAGATTCTGAATTAACTATGAAATATGGGGTTCGTAATGTTCCTACAACTATCGTAACATTTGATGGTCAAGAAAAATTTAGATTTGTTGGAGTTAAACCAACAGAAGAAATAACTACTGCATATAACAGTTTGCCTTAGCAAGATAGTTTTCGTATATTCTACCAAAATTAAGAGTTATGAGCAAAGGTAGACCACCAAAAGAATCTTCAACAACAGTTGTTGTTTATAGAAAGAGAAAGAATGGGAAGGCATATATGTCTGTATTTAAAGACATTAGTATTGATGATATTATAAATGGTAGAAAACGCATCCCACTACTCCCAGATAACTTTATAATTGAAGAAATTGGATTAGGTGAATCACTTATTGAAACATATAAGGAAATTTATGATATTAAAAAACTAAGATAAATGAAATTACTTTTCAACCAAAAACAAATAGACCAATCAGTATCAAAAATTGCTGAGCGTATATCTAAGGATATGGGAGGAAATGAAACTCCAAGTGTATTTGTAGGTTTACTTAATGGTGGGTTTATGTTTTTTAGTGATCTAACAAAACAAATCACTCACCCAATTGAATGTGATTTCCTTAGAGTTAAATCATACTCAGGTAAAAAACAAGGAGATATTTCAATCCTTAAAGATTTGGAAACTCCAATTAAAGGTAAAGATATTTACATAGTAGATGACTTCTATGATTCAGGTAAAACAATGGATACTATTGTTGAGTATCTTGAATTAAAAAAACCAAATTCAATAAAAGTAGTTACTTTACTAACTAGAGACTTCTCCCCTGTTCCAAAAGTACAATCATATTTTGGTTTTTTACTTAAAGATGAGTGGGTTTGTGGTTATGGAATGGATGATAGTAAAGGATATATGAGAAACAACCCAAACATTTATGAAATTTAAGCTTGGATAAGCGGAATAAGATAATTATATTTACAACATGAAAGACGAAAGAAGAAAAACACACAACAACTTAGAAGTTGTTCAAGAAGGATTTGCTAATGGGGTATCACCTAATTTTCCCCTATCTGATAAGCAAAAAGAAAAAATGATCAAAAAGGCAACTGTAGCTTATGGTAAGTTCCTAGATGCATTAGATTGTGATTGGAGAAATGATCCAAACTCAAATGATACACCTCGTCGTGTAGCTAAAGCATATGTAAATGATCTATGGGCAGGTAGATATACTCAAATGTCTCCTATTACTTCATTCCCATCAGATGGATACGATGGTATTGTTATTGAACGTAATATTCCACTTACCTCTATGTGTTCACACCACCACCAAACCATTGGAGGAGTAGTTCATATTGGTTACATTGCTGGAAAAGATGGTCAAGTAATTGGTTTATCAAAACTGAATAGAATTGTTGAATTATTTGGTCGTAGAGGTGCTATCCAAGAACAGTTAACCTCAGCTATCCATAATGCTGTAGAGAAAATCACAGATGGTAATATTGGAGTTATTGTTACTATTGTTGCAGGACACAATTGCGTTTCATGTAGGGGTGTTAAACATCAAGGTGCTTCCATGGTAACAACCAAAGCATCTGGTGTTTTCAAAGACAACACAAATTTAGCCAGAAAGGAATTCTTTGACTCTATAAAAATCAACAACGGAGGACATCAAATATAAAATAAAAATTATGAAAAATTACATTAAATGGACACCAGTCCTAATTGCACTAACTGCATTATTATACTCAGTAGGTTTAGGAATACAAGGTTATACTGAAGAAGCACTATATTCTTCTCATTGGCCAGCAACAATGTTATTATTTTATTTAGTAATCGATAAAATTAAAGAGTAATGAGTATTACAATGTACATAGTAGGATTTGTTATATTCGCAGTGTATATGTATTTCACTATTTGGAATATCAATAACGGATCCAAGAAACAAGAACAAAAACCATCACAAGATTATGAT
>Ga0181373_1000366_pt1 | contig 10183 bp, 13 predicted proteins | sample LowvirmetaG_3_FD_130159 | JGI IMG/M metagenome (GOLD analysis project Ga0181373, IMG submission 130159) | Marine viral communities from the Subarctic Pacific Ocean - Lowphox_09 viral metaG | ecosystem: Environmental > Aquatic > Marine > Oceanic | place: Subarctic Pacific Ocean | collected... | reverse complement strand
TTTATCCCATATATTGATTATTGATGATATTTGTGATTCAGGAGAAACCATTAAAAAAATTAAGGAGGATTTTCCCAAATGTCAAACGGCTACTTTATATTACAAAGAAACTGCAATTGATAAACCTGATATTTATGGTGAAATATCTACTTATGATTGGTTATATTTTCCTTGGGAAAACCAACAATCATCTGAGATAAGAGATAACACATATGAATGATTTTGATCCAAAAGAAAAATCTAAAGGACTAGGAGATACAATAGCAAAAATTACCCATGCTACTGGAATAGATAAAGCTGCAGAAGCTATAGCTAAAGCAGCAGGGGCAGATGATTGTGGTTGTAATAAAAGAAGAAAAATACTAAATAATTTAGTTCCTTATAATTCTAAATCATCAGATACTATTTCTGGGAAATATGAGGTTATTCAAGAAATTCATTGTACATTGGAGGGAATAGGTCCCACTGTTTTAAATAAAGGAATGATATTAGATATTACTAGAATTCATCCTTTATATAATGATGTGGAACACTATCTTAAAAATGATATAATTAAAAAGTTATAATATGAGTAAATCCAAATATGCATTCGTACCTTTTGTTGATGAAGTAGAAGACTTTAATAACTTAATGTCCAAACCTAATAATTATACACCTACTATTCCTGAAAAAAAAGAATGGCAATTTGTGTATGATTTTGTTTTAGAGGAATTAGAAGAATATAAAGAAGCATGTGAAAAAGGAGATATTGTAGAAATTTTAGATGCTTTATGTGATATAGCTTATGTATCTTTAGGAAATGGCACAATGCTTCATGGATTAAAAGATAAAATTTGGCCAGCATATCAAGAAGTTCAAGCATCAAATATGTCAAAAGCATGTAAAACCCAAGAAGAAGCCGAAAAAACGGTTGAAGTTAGATCTCAAGAACAAAATGAACCCTGTCATTGGGAACAAGTTGGTGATATGTATATCGTGTATAGAACACGTGATCGCAAAGTAATGAAGTCACTTACATACTTTAGACCTGATCTAAGACAATTCTTTACCGATGAGGAAATTAACAACAGTATTAAGTAAAGGTACATTACCTTTTATTATAGCAATCTCTGCCCTGTCAGTTAGTGCTTCAGCCGCTTTCTATTCAGTTAGCGGTTTAAGTAAATTATTTGCTGGGGCTACTTTTGAAGTAATTATAATGGCTGGTTCATTAGAAGTAGCTAAATTAGTTACTGCTTCTTTATTATACCAGTATTGGGATACAATTAATAAAACTTTAAGGACTTACCTATCAATAGCTACTATTATACTTGTATTAATAACTAGTATGGGTATTTATGGTTTTTTAAGTGCTGCTTATCAAGAAACTTACCAAAAATTATCTATTAATGAAAATAGAATTGAATTTTTAGATCAAAAAAGAGACTTTTATCAACAAGATGTAACTAGATATGATGATGAGTTAGCAAGAATATCTAATAATATTTCTACTCTTTCTAGTGCTAGAGCAACTGGTATCCAAGTTAGGGATACTACTTCATCTACAGGATTTAGAAATACTATTTCAACTACTGAATTAAGATTAGCCCAAAGTAGAATTGAAGTAGAAGAAAAAAATAGAAATGATGTTCAAGCTAGAAGAGAAATAGCAGCTGATAGTTTACAAAAATATCAACTTGAAATACTAGATCTGGAAAATAATACTGAAATAGCAGGTGAATTAGGCCCATTACAATATCTATCAGGTTTAACGGGTACTCCAATGGATAAAATAATTAATTGGTTATTACTGGTAATTATTTTTGTATTTGACCCATTAGCTATATCTTTAGTAATAGCAGCTAATTTTGCATTTGCTCAAGCTTTTCCTAAAAAAGAAGAAGATTTAATTTTAGAATTACCTGATTATGATGAAGAATGGGATACAAAGGAATCCTTTAATACTGAACTTATAGAAGATGTGGAAGTTAATGAACCTGAAGAAGTAATAGAAAAAAAAGTAGATTTAAATAATTGGGACGTAGAAGCAGCAGAAAAAAGAATGAATATTATAGGCCAAAATGGTAATGAAGGATTACATTATGATGATACTGAAATAAAAGAATATATTGCAACTGCAGAAGATAAAATTATGGCTGCTACTAAATCTATTATGGAAAAACAAAAAATAGAAGATAATAAATTAAATAAGGAAGTTGTAAAATTAAATAATAAAATTAAAACTATAAACAAAAAACTTGGCTTATCAGAAAAAGATGATTATCTTGATGAGCAAGATCCCTACTTAAAAAAAGGTAAGGATCCCGATTATCCCGGTATTAAAACATATTAAAATAGGTTTTGTATAAAAAGATTTACGAACAAGGTAGAGGAGAAAATAAACATTTAATACACCTTTGGACAGATAAGGGCTACGAAAAGATTGAATGGAATAATTATGCTTATAAAGAATGCTCATCTAATGATGCAGAATTTGTAGGTTTAAAAGGTGAACCACTTCGTAAAACCCATTCTTGGGATAGAAAAACTCCTAAACTTCATTTCAGTGATATATCAGCTCACCAAAAATTTCTTATAGAAAAATATGGTATTAATGATGAACCTTCTACTTCGCATAAGGAGGTATTTTTTGATATTGAGTGTGAAATGGGAGGAGCATTAACTGAAGAATATATTTCTAATGCACCTAAACCAATTACTTCTATCGCTTGGTATGATAAACAGGCAGATTGGTGGTCAATTGTTATTTTAGATAAAAAAGGACAATTAAAACATACTAAAACTAAAAATAAAGAAATTATACCTCTAAAACATGAAGCTGATTTATTAGATACATTTTTAAATAAAATGGAAGAAATACAACCAGATATGTTAATTGGGTATAATAGTGATTATTTTGATATTCCTTATTTGTACTATAGAATGTGTAATGTATTAGGAGAACAAGATGCTAAAAGATTATCTCCTATAGGAATAGTTAAATATAAAAAGAATAATCAATATTGGTATAAAAAAGATATGTTTGTTGATATAGCAGGAGTAGAATCTCTTGATTATATGAGATTACATAAAAAATATAGTTGGGAAGATGAACCAAGTTGGAAATTAGATTCTATTGGAGAAAAATATGCTAATATAAATAAAATTGAATATGATGGTTCTTTAGATAGATTATTTGAAGAAGATATACATAAATTTATTCAATATAACTTTGTTGATGTTGAAATATTAGTTGAATTAGATAAAAAATTACAATATATAGCTCTAACTAAAAACCTGGCTCATAAAGGTAAAGTAAAATATAGTGAAGTATATGCTTCATCTAAAATTCATGATGGTGCTATTTCAGCTTACCTATTATCTCAAGGAATTATACCCCCAGGCCGTCCTAGGGGAGAAAGTAAATTAAATTACGCAGGTGGTTATTTATTTTGTCCTAAAGCAGGATTATACAAATATATGTTTGATGAAGATTTAACATCACTATATCCTTCTATTATAATGACCTTAAATATAGGTAGAGAAACTATTATAGGAAAAATAATTACGGATACACTTCCCGAAAAATTAGAAGATTTTGGTCCTTATGGTGGTAAACCTGATAGAAATAATTATTTAGGTTTAGGTGATTTAAAAGAAATGGATCCAAATGATGAAATTAGAGTTATGGATCCTAATGAAAATGTTCAAAATACAACTGTAGGTAAAGTAATTGAAGTAATAGAAAAAAATAACTTTGCTATAGCAGCTAATGGAACATTTTTTAGAACTGATAAACAATCAGTATTATCTACTGTTTTAAATAAATGGTTTGATGAAAGAGTTATTTATAAAAACAGGATGAAACACTGCTATAAAAAAGGTGATAATGAGGGTGGTGCTAAAAATCATTTATTACAGTATACAATGAAAATTTTACTAAATTCCCTATATGGAGCTACTGCTTTACCATCATTTAGATATGGTTTACCAAAATCAATATTAAGTGAAGCAATCACATTATCTGGGTGGAGAATTATACAAGAATCAGCATTAGCTGCTAATACACACATGAATAAAGTTTTAAGAAACGAAATAAAATTAGAGTTATGAAATATGAAGCAGAAAGTAGACCTTGGGGAATGTATGAAGTCCTATTAGATTCTGATGAATGTAAAGTAAAACGAATTACAGTTGCACCCGGTCAAAAATTATCATACCAATATCATCATAAAAGACAAGAACAATGGACTGTAATTAAAGGTAATTTAACTATTATTTTAGATGATGATAAAGTATTTAGATCACCCGGAGAATCTATTAGGATACCTCTAGGAGCTAGGCATAGAGCTTGGAATGAAACAGATGAATTAGTACAATTTATAGAAGTCCAAACCGGAACTTATTTTGGAGAAGACGATATAGTAAGAATAGAAGACGATTATAATAGAAATTAAATATGGCATTATCAAAACAATCAATAAGACAAGGTGTTCACGTTTTAATAGACGGAGTACACGCAACTAAAGAAGAACTCATTACATTAAGCGAGACATGGACTGAAAAAAGAGAATTATTTTTTAGAAAAATGCTCCAACAAGGGGGTAATTTTAAAATGGGTGGAAAAGAATTTGTAGTTAAAATAAGAGAAAATATAAAAATGAGATCAGATTCTTCTGTAGATGGAGGAGTAAAAGCAATTCCCGGCGGTAATAATTTTTAATGAAACATTTAGAAAACACACCTTGGTATATCTGTAATGAAAATGATGAGAATCTATGTGCCTATGTAGATACAGATTCAAATTATTTTAATGCAGAACCTTTACTTAAACATTTATATCCTAATTTTGAAGAATTATCTGATGAAGAAAAAGATTTAAAATTAGAACAAATTGCTTTAAAATATCAAGATATCATTACTGATCATTATAATTTATTAGCTAAAGAATGTTTTAATGTTGATAAACATAGATTAGAAATGAAAACTGAGTGTGTTATTCGTTCAGCTTACTTTAGAGCTAACAGACGTTATGCCCAATGGATTACAAAACAAGAAGGTATAACTAAAGAAACATTAGATGTTAAGGGTTTAGAATATAAAAAATCAAATTTCCCTAAATTATTTGGGACATTTTTTAAAAATATATTAGAAGATGTGTTAAAAGGTACTGAACAAGATGAGATTGATACTCGTATTTTAAATTTTAAAAAAAGAATATTAACTGAAATACCAATAGAACAATTAGGTAACCCAACAGGTGTTAAAACATTAAATAAATACACTGAACGTAAACCAGTTGGAGGTGAGGCATTTACTGTTATAAAAAAAGGAGCACCTGCTGCTGTTAGGGCAACAATTAAATATAATGATTTACTTAGATATTGGAAATTAGATAGTAAACATTCACCAATTGTTCAAGGTGATAAAGTTAAATGGATCTATTTAAAGAAAAATCCATACAATATTGATGCATTAGCTTATCTTGATTTTGATATGCCTGATAAAATTAGAGAATTTTTAGATAAATTCGCAGACAAAGAAAAAGTTTTTGATACTATATTATTAAATAAATTAGAAGGATTTTATGATGATTTAGGTTGGAGCTTAAATACTAATCCTTACGTAAACCAATTTTTTATATGATTTATATTTTTGATATAGATGGGACACTAACCCCCAGTAGAAATAAAATGGATGAAAATTTCCATGATTTTTTTATGGAATTTGTTAAAATCCATAGAGTATGGCTAATCTCAGGTAGTGACCATACTAAAACAATAGAACAAATAGGTGTTAACCTATGGACAAATGTAGAAAAAGCTTATCAATGTTCTGGCAATCAACTTTTTCAAAGAGGCTCTTTAATTAGAACTAGTGATTGGGAATTACCTATAGCAACTAAATGGTGTTTAGAAAAATTTTTAGAAGAATCCCAATATCCACACAGATATGGAAATCATATAGAAGAAAGACCAGGTATGGTTAATTTTTCTATTGTAGGAAGAGATTGTACCCAGGAACAAAGAGAAGATTATTTTAAATGGGATAATGAACATAAAGAAAGAGTTGAATTTTCTAAAGAATTAAAAGAAAGGTATCTTGGTTTAGATGCTGTAGTAGGTGGTGAAATTAGTATTGACATTTATCCAAGGGGTAAAGATAAAGGGCAAATCGTAGAAGAATTGGATGATAATTTTATGTTTTTTGGAGATAAATTATCACTAGGTGGCAATGATTATCCTATTAAACATGCTTCACAACTTAAACAACTAGAAGGGAATGAATTTTTCCATGTTAGGGGTTGGAAAGACACAAGAAATATATTAACTTCCATAATACAAACAAACGCAGGAGTAGTATGAAAATAGAAGTATCTAATGGTGAATTATTTGATAAATTAACTATATTAGAAATAAAGTTAAATAAAATCACAGATAAGGACAAATTATCTAATCTTATGAATGAATGGGAGTATATTAATGCCCAAGCTATATCTTACTATCAAATATATGGAAATAAGTTAACATCTATAGTTGATAAATTAGATGATTTAAATAATGAACTATGGTGGGTAGAAGATCAAATAAGATTATGTGAAAAAAAAGAAATATTTGATATAGAATTTGTGGAGTTAGCAAGATCTGTTTATAAATTAAACGATGAAAGATATGATCTAAAAAAAGAAATAGACAGTTTAACCAATTCAAAATTTAGTGAAGAAAAGTCATATAGTAAATAACATACAAAAATATTATTTAGGTGGATTATCTAAAGGAGTTATTTGGAATATCCAAAATAACCAAGCAGTTATTAAATTTACTACAGAAACAAAGGATACTGTAGGAACTTTATTTTTTAACATAGATTTAGATGAATGTGAAATTGGTATTAATAATACTGATGCTTTATTACGTTTATTAAATATAACAGATGAAGAATTACAATTAGAGTTAGACACTCAGGAAACAGGATTACCTACTAAATTAAAAATTCAAGATAAAAAATATGATTTAGATTATAATCTAAGTGATCCTAAAATAATTGAAAAAGTACCTAGTGTACAAGAAATAGATTATGATTTTACTTTTAAACTAAATGATGAATTTATTGATAGTTTTCTAAAAGCACATAACGCATTAGAAAAAACTAATGAATTTACTTTAAATACTTCTACTACTCCTCAGGGAGAAAATGTTGTTGAAATAATAATAGGAGAAAGAGTAAGACATGCTAATAAAATTAAATTTACTGAACCTGCAGAATTTGAAACACCAAGTGATTTATTACCATTTTCAGCAGTTGTAATTAGAGAAATACTTTCAGCTAATAAAGGTAGTGAAGGTACAGCATCAGTAAGTAATAAAGGATTGTTAAAAATTTCATTTAATACAGATGAAAGTTTAGTTGAATACTTTGTTGTAAGACAACAATAGTATATATTTATAGTAAATAACTGAGACTCTAGGGCGAGCAGTTATGTTTTTATGTTTAACCGGTGAGCTTAAGCCACCACAAATTTTAATGATATGAGTACATTATTTTATGAACGTACACCGTTCGATATTTTAGTTAGAAATTTTTTCCAAGACGCAAGCACATATTCTCCGCTTGCAGAAACCAAAGTTCCACATCCTGTAGATATTTACATTTCAGAAAAAGGATTATCTTTTGATATTGCCTGTACTGGAATTAAAAAAGAGGAGATTGAACTATCAATACAAGATAATCATCTAAAGATTAATTATAATAAACCAAAGGAAGATCCAGTTGATAAGGATTATATCCATAGGGGTATTGCTAAAAGATCCTTCAACTTAGGTTGGAAGATTGATTCTAAGTTTGATTTAACTAAAGCTTCAGCAAGCTTTACTGATGGATTATTAGCAATCCAAGTGCCATTTTCAAAAGGTTCTGAATTAAAAAAGTTGCAAATTAAGTAAATTAAGTTCGCCCTAGAGCTTGGTTTTTACATATATTTTTCGTATATTTACGGCAATAATCAGTTATAAAATACACATATGGCAAATCCAAATTTTAAAGGTAGACCTGTTGGATCAGGTAAAAATACATTTATAGAAGACCCGTTATTAGGGGATTTTAAAATAGTAATTGATGAATACAGTTATAATGTATTTGACATTACTAAAAATAAAACTATAGGTTTTTATTCAACATTAGAACAATCAGTTTTAGCAATTGCTAATAAACAAATGTTAGAAGATAGAACTTATAGCTTAACTGAATTCGCTAAAGAATTCAAAGAAACACATTTAAAACTTAAAGAAGCAATTTTAAAATGAGTAGTTCAAGAACATCAAAATCTTGGGGAAGAAAATCTAGACAATTTAGACCTTCCAAATTAACATCAAATAAAGGAAATAAAATCCACGCATTTAATAATAGAAAAAAATGAGCAAATTAAGACCAGTTAATGGAAACGTTATCCTTAGACCTATAGAGGAAGAGGAACAAATGGCAGGAAATATTATTATTCCTGATATGGGTAAAGAAAGACCCGAAATGGGAGAAATTATAGCAATTTCAAATGTTTATAATTTTAATAAAGGTGAATATGCACCTTCAACTTTAGAAGTTGGAATGAAAGTCTTAATTCCAAAAATGGGTGCACAAGCAATAACTATTGGAGGAGAAGAATATTATATAACAGCACAAAATTCAGTGCTATCAATCGTAGAATAATGACAGAAACAAGTTTTGGTACAGAGTTAAAAAATAAGCTTTTAGAGGGAGTTCAAAAGCTAAATAATAGTGTAGCGTCAACTTTAGGACCTGCAGGAAGAACAGTATTAATTAAAGAAGATACTGGTGAAATTAAAGTAACTAAAGATGGTGTTACAGTAGCAAAGGCATTTAAAGAATTAGAGGATCAAACTGAATCTATAGGTGCAGAGTTAGCCAAAAAGGTTTCAACTAAATGTGCTAATGAAGTAGGAGATGGTACTACAACTTCAACAGTATTAGCTACTGCCATTTTAGAGGAAGGAATTAGACAAATTAATGATGGTTCTAATCCTGTTAATATTAAAAAAGGTATAGATGAAGCTGTAACAACAGTTACAAATAGATTAAAAGAAATGTCTACTGAAATTACTGATGATTCACAGATCAAAGAAGTAGCAACTATATCAGGTAATAATGATGTTGAAATAGGTAATTTAATTTCTACTGCTTTAGATAAAGTTGGTAGAGATGGAATTGTTACTATTGAAGAATCTAAAACAGGTGAAACTTCGCTTGAAGTAGTTGAAGGTATGCAATTTGATAGAGGTTTTAAATCTCCATATTTTGTTACAGATAATAATACAATGCAAGCTGTATTAGATGATCCTTATGTATTAATTTTTGATGGTAGGATCACACAAGCATCAGAATTAATTAACGTATTAAATAAAGCGAGTGGTGAATCTAAACCTATTTTAATTGTAGCCGAAGATATTGATGGTGAAGCATTAGCAACGTTAATTGTTAATAAAATGAGAGGTACTGTTAAAGCAGTAGCTGTTAAAGCACCAGAATTTGGAGATAGAAGAACTATGGCTTTAGAAGATTTAGCTACAGTTACAGGTGGTCAAGTTTTATCTAAAAATAAAGGACATAAACTTGATAAAATGCAACCTATTCAATTTAATGAATTATTAGGTTCAGCTAGAAAAGTAACAGTTGAAAAAGAAACTACTACTATTATAGATGGTAAAGGTGGAGAAGAAGCAATTACTGCTAGAGCTGAAGAAATTAAAATACAACTTGATAATGCTAATTCTGCATTTGAAAAAGAAAAATTACAAGAAAGATTAGGTAAACTTATCGGAGGTGTAGCTATTATTAATGTTGGTGGTAATTCAGAAATTGAAATTAGAGAGAAAAAAGATAGAGTAGAAGACGCATTATTTGCTACTAAAGCTGCTCTTGATGAAGGTATTGTAATTGGTGGTGGTACTGCTTTATTATATGCTGCTAGTGCAATTGATCCACTAGGTAATGATGATGTTACTATTGGACGTAGAATTGTAAAACAAGCCATTTCAGAACCTTTTGTTAAAATATTAACTAACGCAGGTCACGATTTAAATGATATACGTTTTGCTTCATTTAGACTAGTTGATTCTGGTAATGATTTATGGTCAGGATTAAATTATAAAGATTTAACTATATTAGATTATAAAAAATCTGGTATTATTGA
>Ga0181373_1000364_pt1 | contig 10230 bp, 9 predicted proteins | sample LowvirmetaG_3_FD_130159 | JGI IMG/M metagenome (GOLD analysis project Ga0181373, IMG submission 130159) | Marine viral communities from the Subarctic Pacific Ocean - Lowphox_09 viral metaG | ecosystem: Environmental > Aquatic > Marine > Oceanic | place: Subarctic Pacific Ocean | collected 2015-12-05 | reverse complement strand
CCAACTTTTTACCTTACAAATGAAGGTGAAGTTCCTATAACAGAATTTTGCATAACTGAAGATATACTAGGAACCCTAGCGGGGGATGACACAACTTGTTATGATGACTTCATAATACTCCCAGGAGAAACTTATGAATTAGAATGGCCCAACATGTATGAATGGGGAGTTCTAACTGTTAGAGTTATTGATGTAAATGGTGAAGGTGAGCAATCATGGAATGATTTTGGACTTGATGACGATATTGGAGATAACATGTATGTCCAGATTATAGCAAATGAACTTGATTGTGAACCTGAAGAAATCCCTGGTTGTACTATAGAACAAGCTTGTAACTACAACCCAGAAGCTACAATAAGTGATAATAGTTGTGATTTCGAATCATGTCAAGGCTGCATGGATCCTGAAGCTTCAAATTATGATCCCGAAGCAACAATAGATAACCCTAGCTCATGTGTATATGATATTTTAGGATGTACTGATGAAACAGCATTTAATTATAACCCATTTGCTACAGTAGATGATGGTAGTTGTATACCCGTAATATGTGGATGTATAATACCCTCAGCGTTAAATTTTGATCCATTAGCCAATTCACAATGTCTTCCTGTTGAAGAATCTTGTATTTTCCCTATTTATGGGTGTACCGATGAAACTGCTAATAATTTTAACCCCGAAGCTAATAGTGATGATGAAAGCTGTACTTATGATGTGCTTGGGTGCACTGACAGTAGTGCGCTCAATTTTGACCCGCTCGCCAATATTGATGACGGTAATTGTGAATATGATGTATTTGGGTGTACTGATTCGTTTGCCTCAAATTATAACCCACTCGCTACTGTGGATGATGGCTCGTGTGTACTTTACTTAGGAGGATGCACAGACCCTGAAGCTTTAAATTATAATTTTCAAGCAACCGAAGACGATGGATCTTGTGTTTATAATTCTTGTGATGGTGGATATTTTGCCCCTAATACCTTTACTCCTAATAATGATGGAGTTAATGATGGTTGGTCTATTGTAACTGATAGTGATTGTTGGCTAGAATGGCAGTGTTTTATATTTGATAGGTGGGGACGATTAGTATGGGAATCAAATATACCTGGAGAAGTTTGGGAAGGTTCTAATAGTAATGGTAGTTACTATGTAGCTGATGGAATATATGTTTATACTATAAAAGGTATAGGATACAACACATCTCATACTTTCGAAAAATCAGGATATATAACAATTTTTAGATAAATTTGGCAATTTAGTAGATAAATCGTATATTTATGCAAAATCTAATAAAACCAAATGAAAGTTACTTTATTAAATGTTACTCCAAACGCTGAAGACCACATTGTGGAGGTGGCACGTGTATCTAGTTCACGTAAGAATAAGAAAGATAAACCGGAAGGCCTTCTTCGCTACTTGGTACAACATAAACACTGGAGCCCGTTGGAGCATGGGCATGCCACGTTCGAGATTGAAACTTCCAAAGCAATCGGTATCCAACTCATCAGACACCGTTCTTTCTCTTTTCAAGAATTTAGTCAACGATATCAAGATGTTAATCGTTTGGGAGATATATTTGAACCCATTGAATTACGGTCGCAATGTGAAGACAACAGACAAAGCTCAGTCGAAGTAATTAACCCTAAAATTCCTCTAGAAGGAGGAAGTGAGGATGCTAGCATTTTAATAAATAATTTATTAAACCAATCTCATAAGGTTTATAATCAACTTTTAGAAGCAGGGGTTGCTCGTGAAACCGCTCGCATGGTTCTCCCACTTGCTACAACTACTAAAATTCATATGACTGGGAGCATTCGATCATGGATTCATTTCTTAGAATTACGAGATGATGAACATGCACAGAAAGAAATCCAAGATGTTGCAAAAGAAATTAAGCGTATATTTATCTCGGAATTTCCAGTAATATCAAAAGCCCTTAATTATGAATAAACCCGATATGCAGTTAGAAGTTGTTAGATTCTCTAGTGAAGAAGATTCAACAAATGGTTTGTTATTTGACATAACAAACGGTCAACGTCAATTTTTATCTTATACTCTTGAAGACGAATATAGGGAAGAAAAAGTAATGGCAGAAACCAGAGTACCAGCAGGTACTTATAATATTACTCTTCGTACTGAAGGAGGATTTAATCAAAGATACAATGAAAAATTTGGTACTGATTTTAATAAAGGGATGCTTTGGGTAAGAAATGTCCCAGGTTTTGAGTATATTTTAATCCATATTGGGAACACTGATGAAGATACAGCAGGATGTTTGTTAGTAGGAGATACTCAAAATAATAACCAAATCACAAAAGATGGATTTATTGGTTCATCAACTAATAATTATAAAAGAATTTATCCACCAATTGCTGAAGTAATTGAGAATGGAGGACTTGTTACAATCACCTATACTGATTTTGATAGTATAGACTAAATAAAAGAAAAGGGGGAACAGAAAGTTCCCCCTTTGTTATGTTAAACCAAATAATTTTTTAAACAAAAAACCAAAAAAACATGAGACAAATTTTACAATTTGCCTTAGTGGGGATTTTCTGTGCGATATCCACACTAACCTTTGCTCAAATTACGGGTAAAGTAACAGATGCATCAACAGGGGGACCTCTTGTAGGCGCAACTATTTTAATCGAAGGTAATACAACTGGAACTTCTGCAGGAGCAGATGGAACTTTTACATTATCAGTTACACCAGAGGGTACTTTGGTAGTAAGTTTTATTGGCTATGAAAGCGCCAATTTATCTGCTAAGACAGATATGGGTACTATTGCTTTACAACCAACCGCATTAGGTTTATCTGCAGCATCTGTTGTAGCTAATGTAATTGATATTGCTAAAGTAAGAGAAACACCTGTAGCTGTATCAACAATCTCTCCTGCTGAGATTGCTCTAAAAATAGGAAACCAAGAGTTTCCTGAGATTATGAATTCTACTCCTGGCGTTTACGCTACTAAGCAGGGTGGTGGATATGGTGATTCACGTATTTCACTTCGTGGATTTGATCAAAGAAACACATCATTTCTTATTAATGGACAACCTGTTAATGATATGGAAAATGGGTGGGTTTATTGGTCTAATTGGCAAGGTTTAAGCGATGTTTCTAGTGGTATTCAAATCCAAAGAGGATTAGGTGCATCTAGACTTGCTGTTCCTTCTGTAGGTGGTACTGTTTCTATTTTTACTAAAGCAGCTCAAATGGAACAAGGTGGTTCTGTGGCTCAAACAATTGGTAATGATGGTTACACTAAAACCTCTGCTAGTTATAATAGTGGTAAAAATGAAAACGGGTGGGCTACATCTTTCTTGTTAAGCAAATGGGCTGGAAACGGCTATGTTGATAATACCTCAGGAGAAGGTTGGACATATTTTGGTGCAGTAGGTTATGAACCCGAAGGATCAAAACATGCTCTTAACTTATCCTTTTTAGGAGCAGGTCAATGGCATCATCAAAGAGATGTTTGGGTATCAATTCGTGACGCTCAAACCTTTGGAGAGCAAAATGATGATGGTATCAACACACGTTGGAACTCAAATGGTGGTACTCTTAATGGAGAAGAATTTAGCATGCGTAGAAACTTCTACAATAAACCACTTGCTACATTTAACTGGGATTGGAACATCAATGAAAACCTAACACTGAATACTTCATTATATGGTTCAGCTGGTAGAGGTGGTGGAACCGGACCTCGTGGTAAAAACTACGATGTACACCCATATAGAAAGGATTTGTATGAGTTTATATATGAAGACAGTACTACACAATTCCGTTTAGATGATGGTACCATTGATTTTGATGCTATTGTAGCTGATAACCAAGCAGGTGCTAGTGCCGGATATGGAACAGGTGATTCATTATTAATGGATAGTGACTTTTATGGCCAGTTAGTTGGTTCTAATGGTTATAATGAAGATGGTGTTTACAAAAGTGGTATGGTTCGTAGAGCATCTATGAATTCACATGACTGGGTAGGTGCGATTTCTAACCTTGAATATAATAAAGGTAATTGGAGAACATCTATTGGTTTAGACCTTCGTAAATACACAGGATATCACTATCGTACTATTAACAACTTGATGGGATTTGATGCTTATTACTCAACAGGTAATGATAACAGTAATGGTCAATTTATTAATACAACAGTTGAAGCCAGCCCATTTCAGAACACTGGTTTAAATGGTCCTAAAATTGATTACTATAATGTAGGTAATGTGGGTTGGATAGGTGTTAATGGTTTGATTGAATACAATGATAACGATAAATTAACAGCAGTTGTTCAAGCAGGTTTTTCAAACCAATCATTCCAACGTGAAGATTATTTTGACCAAGCTCAAAACCCAATATCAGAAACTGCTAATTTAGCTGGTGGGTATATTAAGGGTGGTGCTAACTATAATTTGGATGAAGCTAGTAATATATTTTTCAATGCTGGTTTAATTTCACGTCAACCTAATTTTGGAGGTGTATTCCCAAGTTATGCTAATAACATCAATGATGAACTTCAGAATGAAGAAATTACATCATTTGAGCTAGGGTATGGTTATAATACTGATGTATTAACACTTAATGCTAACGTTTATGCTACTACATGGGGTAACAGATTCCGTTCATTATCTTTGACAAATGCTCAAGGTATTGATGGGTTTGCCCAATTTAGAGATATTGATGTACAACATAATGGTGTTGAATTAGAAGGTGTTTATCGCCCAACTAATCGTTTGAAAGTTAAAGGTGCATTATCTGTAGGTGACTGGAGATATACTAAAAACTTTGATGCTGAATTATTTGATGATCAACAACAATCTATTGGCACTGGTACTCTTTATACTAAAGGTGCTAAAGTTGGTGATGCAGCACAATTTGTTGCTAACGCTGGTTTAGATTATAGAATTGGAAACAGTATCAACGTTGATGTAGCCTACAGATTTGTAGATGGGTTATATGCTGATTATGGAATTACTGATTCTGATTTTACTGATCCTGATAACTTAGGAGCTTTAAAACTACCATCGTATGGTTTAGCTGATTTAGGAGCTACTGCCCGTTTTGATCTATTCGGACATGATGCTTCATTCAGAGTTAATTGTAATAACGTGTTAAATACAACATACATTGCTGAGTCTAATACTAATATCCATGCTACTGAGAATTCAACTACATGGAATGGTGTTGATACACAAAACTTTGTATGGTTTGGATTTGGTCGTACTTGGAACGCAAGTTTGAAGTATAACTTCTAAACATTAATAAAATAAATTTTAGAAGGCTGTTCTCTTAATTGGGAGCAGCCCTCTATTTTTATTATCTTTACACTATGGAAAAAGCTATAACTGAAAAAGAGCTAGATATTCAAATTAAAATTCTAGCTAAAAAAATTAACGATGAACATCGAAATGATCCTGTACCTGTAGTACTTGTTTGCATTTTAAATGGTGGATTCATGTTTTTTAGCGATTTAGTAAAACAAATTAACATCCCCATTGAAATTGATTTTATTCGTTGTAAATCATATTTAGGAAGACAACAAGGTGATTTAGTAGTTACTAAGGACCTAGAAACTAAAATTAAAAACAAACATGTTTATCTTGTAGATGACATTTTGGACTCAGGCAATACTATGAAAGCCGTATCTAAATTTTTACAAGTTAAAGAACCAAAAACTATTACTCCAGTAGCAGCTATTTATAAGGAAAGCGGGGATTTTGATAAAGTACTTCATATCTTGAAACAAGACACAGATTCCATGTTTGATCCTTGGTATATTGGGTATGGTATGGATGATGAAAAAGGACATAATAGAAATTTAAGCACAATTTATACTGTATAAATGGAAAATAAACGACGAAAAATCCACGAAGAATTAGAAGTGGTACAAACAGGTTTTGCAAATGGAGTTGCTGAAGGATTCCCATTCAACCAAGACCAAAAACAAGAGATGATTGATAATGCTACCAAGGCTTATGGGGAATTTTTAGATGCACTTAAGTGTGATTGGAGAAATGATCCTAATTCTATGGAAACCCCAAGACGTGTAGCTAAAGCATATGTTAATGATTTATGGGCAGGACGTTATACTGCAATGTCTCCTATTACATCCTTTCCTAGTGATGGTTATGACGGTGTTATTATTGAACGTAATATCCCACTTACATCTATGTGTTCTCACCACCACCAAACAATTGGAGGTGTAGTTCATATTGGTTATATTGCAGGTGAAGAAGGTCAAGTAATAGGTTTATCTAAATTAAATCGAATTGTAGAATTATTTGGACGTAGAGGAGCAATTCAAGAACAATTAACATCAGCAATTCATAATGCTGTAGATAAAATTACTGAAGGTAATAAGGGTGTTATAGTTACTATTGTAGGAACACATAATTGTGTTAGCTGTAGAGGTGTTAAACATCAGGGGGCAGCAATGGTAACTACTAAAGCCTCAGGAGCTTTTAGAGATGATACAAACCAAGCTCGCAAAGAATTTTTTGACAGTCTGAAGATCAATAACGGAGGACATAATATTTAAAAATAAAAGTTATGATAGATTTTTTATACCATTTTCTGGGGATTTGTGGTGAGCACAACCACCCTCATTTACTTAACATGGGCTTCTTATTAGCAGCCCTCGTATTCGTTAGTGCTAAAATTTACCAAAAATCAAATAATTATGAGTAAACAATTAGTTTTATTTAAGGATGTCCCATTTGTGGACGAAGTTGAAGAGTTTAATTCATTAATGAACAAACCTAACAACTATGAACCAACAATACCTGAAAAAAAGGAGTGGGAGTTTGTATACAACTTCGTCTTGGAAGAGCTTGAGGAATATAGAGAAGCATGTGAACGAGGTGACATCGTTGAGGTTTTGGATGCTTTGTGTGACATTACTTACGTTTCCTTGGGGAATGGAGCTATGTTACATGGCCTTAAGGATAAAGTTTGGCCAGCCTATCAAGAGGTGCAAGCATCAAACCTATCAAAGGCTTGCTCGACTGAGGCTGAAGCAAAAGAAACAGTGGAGCTTAGAGCTGGGGAACAAGGGGAAGCATGCCACTATGAAAAGTGTGGTGATAAATATATTGTATACAGATCACGTGATAAGAAAGTTATGAAAAATATTAATTATTTTAGACCTGATCTTAAGCAATTTTTTACAAAAGAAGAACTGAATCAATGAGTGATGGATTAACCGAAGCCCTTAGAGGCACTTACTCTAATAAAATCAAAATGAAAAATTTAGACCAAATGCCAGACCAAAAATGGCACCGTAGAATTTCATTCCTTAAGTCTGGGATTCGAATTGTGGGGTATTGTTTTATTCCTTTTAATTTAATAACCGCTACTGCTTTACTTGTAGTAAGTGAAGCTGTAGGTATAATCGAAGAATTAGTATGAAACAATTAATTTACTTTAGTGCAGTATGGTGTCGACCTTGTAAAATGTTAGGCCCCATTATGGAAGAATTACAATCTGAAGGATATAATGTTCAAAAAATTGATGTAGATTCAAATACAGAATTATCTCAAAAGTATGGAGTTCGTAATATTCCTACTGTAATACTTACTGTTAATGGAGAAGAAATAGCTCGCAAAGTAGGATTAGCATCAAAACTAATGTATCTCGATATGTATAATCAAAACTAATGTTTAAGAAGCTACAAGAGAGGATATTCCCTTTTATCATAGCATTAAGCGCTCTATCAGTTTCGGGCTCAGCAGCATTTTATTCAGTCACAGGATTGAGTAAACTGTTTGCTGGTGCTTCAACTGAGGTGTTTATAATGGCTGGTTCTTTGGAAATTTCTAAACTTGTAATAGCTTCCTTACTTTATCAGTATTGGGATACTATTAATAAAGGACTTAGAACCTACTTAACTGTAGCTTGTTTCGTCTTAATACTAATTACTTCAGCTGGTATTTATGGATTTTTATCTGCTGCCTATCAAGAAACAGCAGCATTAGCAGGTAGTGTTGACTCTCAGATTGCTCTTATAGAAACTAAAAGAGATAATGTAGAAGGACAACTTGCGGTATACAATGAAGAAAAAAATTCTATTAATACTGCTGTGGCTTCATTACGTGATGGCTTATCTAACAACGTAATACAGTATACAGACACGTCAGGCAACGTTGTAACAACAACTTCTGGTGCTACTCGTAGAGCTCTCGAACGTCAATTAGATCAAGCAATTGAAAGACAAACTACAATTAATTCGAGGGTAGATAATCTGAATCAACAACTATTTGAGTATGAAACTGAAATAGTAGAAGTACAAACTGGTAGTGAAATTGGTAGTGAATTAGGTCCCCTTAAATATTTAGCAGGTTTAACAGGTTTAGGGATGGATAAAATAATAAATTATCTCCTTTTAATAATAATTTTTGTTTTTGACCCTTTGGCCATATCTTTAGTAGTGGCTGCTAATTTTGCATTTGCTAAATTACGTCCTGAAGTTAAAGAAAAAGTTAAAATTGTAGAAAAAATAGTTGAAGTGGAAAAACCATTAGAGGTATACGGTGAAAAAAAAAACCCACCATCACCACCCCCAACAGGAAGGATAAGGGGGGCAACGGGTCTTCAGCCTTAACTATAGAATATAATTAAGTTATGTATAAAAAATGTTATGCCGAGTATGCTGGTAAAAATCAGTATAAGATACATCTATGGGAAGAAGAAGAATACTCAATAATCCCTTATCGTGTTCCTGCTTATGTAGAATGTTCTGAACGAGAAGCCGAATATCAAGGGTTGAAGGGTGAATGGTTAAAGAAAACTTATAAATGGGATAAAGATAACCCACGTCTCCATTTTCATGATATGCCTGCTTACCAAAAATTTCTTATTGAAAAATATGGAACTAATGATGAGATTTCTAAGGGGCATAGAGAAGTATTTTTTGATATTGAGATTGAAATGGGAGGAGCACTCACAGAAGAATATATCGAATCCGCTCCTAAACCAGTAACATCAATTGCTTGGTATGATAAAACTCCTGATGAATGGGTTATTCTTATTTTAGATAAAAAAGGCCAAATTAATCATACTAAGGGACATAAAGAAATTATTCCTGTAGCTACTGAAGAAGAATTACTTGCTACGTTTATTGAAAAGTTTAGAGAAATTAACCCTGATATCTTAGTAGGGTGGAATAGTGATTATTTTGATATTCCTTATTTATACTTTAGAATTAGAAATGTATTAGGGGAAGATTTTGCTAATGCTTTATCTCCTATTGATGTAGTAAAAGATGAAAGTCAATGGAATCGTAATGGTTGGCTTAACATTGCTGGAGTTGAATCACTAGACTATATGAAACTGCATAAAAAGTTTAGTTTTCGAGATGAACCATCAATGCGTTTGGATGCTATCGGAGAAAAATATGTTGGGTTAGGTAAAATCGAATATGAAGGTAACCTTGATCGACTATTTGAAGATGACATCCAGAAATTTATTAAATATAACTTTCGAGACGTAGAAATACTTAAAGAGTTAGATGAAAAGTTTGAATATATTGGTTTAGTAAAAAACCTATCTCATAAAGGAAAACATAACTATGGAGAAGTTTATGCTAACACCAAAACCCAAGACGGAGCTATCTCAGCTTACCTACTAGGACAAAACATTATTCCCCCTTCTAGAGATAGAAATCCTATATTTAAAAAGGGGTATGCTGGAGGTTATTTATTTTGCCCTCAAGCAGGACTTTATAAGTATATGTTTGATGAAGATTTAACTTCACTATATCCTTCTATTATTATGTCTCTTAACATAGGTAAAGAAACACTTATGGCTCGTATTGTAGATGCTGATGATAGAAATAATCGTTTAGGATTAAATGATTTAAAAACTCGAGATGTAGATGAAGAACTTTTAATTGAAAATCCTAACAGAAAACAAACTTATATTAAAGTAGGTAAACTTATTAAATTTATTGAGGATAACAACTTTGCTATTTCGGCTAATGGTGTTATATTCCGTACTGATAAACGTTCAGTATTAGCTACTATCCTTGATAAATGGTTTGATGAACGAGTAAAATATAAAGGTTATATGAAAAAAGCATATAAAGCAGGAGATAAAGAAAAAGGAGCATTTTGGCATCAACGCCAACACACAATGAAAATTTTGCTGAACAGCTTATATGGTGCTACAGCTTTGGGATCATTTAGATATGGTAATGTAATTCTAAGTGAATCTATAACTTTATCTGGACAACGTAT
>Ga0181373_1000361_pt1 | contig 10251 bp, 28 predicted proteins | sample LowvirmetaG_3_FD_130159 | JGI IMG/M metagenome (GOLD analysis project Ga0181373, IMG submission 130159) | Marine viral communities from the Subarctic Pacific Ocean - Lowphox_09 viral metaG | ecosystem: Environmental > Aquatic > Marine > Oceanic | place: Subarctic Pacific Ocean | collected... | reverse complement strand
TGGGTTATGGTTATATTATACTACCTGAGAGGTGCCGTTACATTTTAACGTTGTGCTGCATACCGTTCTAGCTTCTCACAGATTGTCATCTCCTGCTTAGCCAATTCCGTAATCTGTGCTCTGATCTCTTTGATTCGATCGGTATTGCCTTTCTCCTCGGCGAAGTCTAAGCAGCCACATAACTGATTGATACGGCATGTGATGCGCTCGATCTCTCTTTGGCCCTTCTTGATTAACTCGATGTAATAAGTTGGGATTTCTTGTTGTATTTCCATTGTTATCCTCCTGTGGTTCTCTTATATTATACCACATGTGAGACCCTGTTGCATTTTTGCGGCAACCCGCCCCGGAGAGAGTTCATAAAAGTGCTGTCTGTCATTCATATATTTAGTTTGTCGATAAAATGAATGGTCATTCATCTCGCGCACTTAGTCCGAACTCTATTGATAATGATTATCATTTACACTCTCAGATCACTGAGTCAAAAGAAGACCCCCTTATTCCTCTCATTACATGACTCTACATACCGATGCATTACAGTCCTGGCAGTGGTCATACAGCCACAGCGGTAGAGTCGTTGCCTTAAAAGATGACGAGAGTAGAGGTATTCTTGTCGTAGGCTGATGCGAGAGAGGATGAGTGGGTCATTGAGGATGACTTTAGAGAAGCGGAAGAGGGTATTCATTGTGTTCTTCATTGATTGAGTTCTGAGATGAGAGTGGTGATCTGTTCAGGAGATTCGAGTACAGTGATTTGGTGGTTATGAGAGAGGTAGATACGGGTGACATCGGGGCATTGTTCTGACTCTGTACCTTTGAGGTCTATAGAGATGATATGTGTTGGGTTAATCCAGATAGGTCCTTGGATGATGTGGTCTACTTTGCGGTTGGGACCGTGACCTGATGATGTGATACAGCTCTTAGTAAGTTTGATAAGCATGTGATCTCCTTTGGTTGTGGATATAGTATATCCCGTTCTCTGTTCCGTTGCACTGGTAAGTGTTTTGTTTATTTGCTAGCCCGTGTTTCGAAGTCCCAGTCGTTGTAGCCCACATCTTCGTTGTCTGTTTCGAGCATGAGAAGAACTTGGACTCCGAGGAGGAGGGGTGGGAGTGTGATCGCGATCATTAGTAGTGAAGTCATTGTGTTTCCCGGGTTGGTTGTTGTGGTTATATTATACTGTTGGTTTTGTGGTGTTGCACTTTTGTTTATGTGTTGTCAATCACCTGGATGTTTCGGACTTCTTGTTTTCCCCAAAGTTGGGCATAGTGTTTCGCTATTCTTTTGGCTGCGGCTGCGTTGAGTGCTTCAACGACCATTTCACCTTCGAAGCGAGAACCGTCTGGATTGGTTGCTGTATAGAATGCTCTGTATTGAGTCATGTTATTTCCTTGGTTGGGAGGTTATGGATATAGTATACCAGGTGTAGAGGGCGGTTGCATTTTTGTGTTAATGCTCGCCCCGTGTTATTCTGTTATTATGTTAGTAGCGTCGCCAGATGCTGTCATTGTCGATTGACCAGTGTCCTTCTCCGTTGAAGGCCTCTGTGAGGAACTCTGACATGCGGTATCGGCAGCCTCTGTCTTTTATTCTCCTTAGAGACTTCTCAAATTCATCTGTTCTCATCTTGAAAGCTTTGATTGTGACAGGTTTGCAGTCATATCTTTTAAGAGTTTGATTGAGTTGGAATGTGTGGAAGTCATCTCTTTCTCTTTGGTCTATCATTGCGAGTAGAGCTCTGTAGTTTATGGCTCGGTTGGCTTCGTGAGGTTGTTCTGATCGCTTCTTATAGTTTTGTTTTGTGGCCGTTGATTGCTCTTCATGAATAAAGTTGAGTGTATTGTTTTTGTTTTCTTGCTCCAGCAGATCATCAGGTATTCCTTGACATTCGATGCCGGTCGAAGTTTTGGGATGATGATTGTTTGTCTTTGTTGTTGTCTTTGGAAATGTTTGTAGACTTGCTAGAGGCGTGAAGCTTAAGTTTTGAATCCTTTCCCAAGTTTGTCTTGTTGCGGTGTTCTCGTTAAAAGCGTGCCACTGTACATTGGCTTCTGCCCATCCTGCCTCTGTTACTTTTACATCTCGAATAATTCCCATTTTGATGGTTGTAAAGCCCTCTGTTTGCCAACATGGTTTGCTCAAGTATTTATGTTTAAGTTCTGATGTGTTCATCTTGTCTCCTTTATTTTGATACTATAATACTGTTTCTTTTCTTGTTTTACATTTTATGACAGAGCTTTGCCATATCGAATGTGCAGCCAAATAGAGACAGGATAGTAGTGTTGACCAAGGTGCTGTGACATTCCCATTTGATAATCCATCTCAGTATCATATACATGTGTGACACCGTATCCGTCGAAGATCTTTTGAAGCCAGCCTCTCGAAGCTTTGTCTGCTAGTTCAGAAGAGAAGTGTTGTGTTGCTTTATAAAAGGGATTAGCAATATCACCTAGTCCTTTGAAGGTGACGAGGATCATATCTAAGGGACCATTAGAGTCGGGAAATATGATTTGGCCTAGACCACTGGGTGGTGATCTGTAGTCAACTGAGAGGTATGTAAGTGATTGTTTTGCTGTCATTGTGTTTCCTAGGTTGATTGGTTCTTTTATATTATACTATACATGGTGTGATGTTGCACTTTTATCTGGTGAACCACTCACCTTCTGGATTGTACTCATCTGCTTCTTTGGCCATCTCTTCTTCTGCTGCTTCGCAAGTCTTGTGGAACTCGTTGGTTTTGTTTTGTTGGGCTTTCTTTTGAGTTTCTTGCCTCATCTTGATTGAATAAAGGTATGAGCGACTGTAGTAGCCTAATGTTCCAGTATCACTGTCATTGTTATCTTGAAACATAAAGCCTTCATAGTTTCCTGTCTCGAGTAAGACCGTTTCAATCATGTGACAGATACCGGACTTAAAGCCAGCAGTTGCAAACTCATCATCTCGACTGAGATTGTGGTTCGCCCATTCTAGAAGTTGTAGAACATTTATTGTTTTCTTTGACATATGTCTCCTGTTTTGGTTGATTGGTTTGTGTTTATATTATACCACTTGTTTTGTGGTGTTGCATTTTTCTGTGGTTGGTGAATATATACCCACCCTATCCCGAGAGTAACCAGCTCTCTCTCCGTCTGCCCTTCTTATGTCCCATGTTTCAGGGTCAGCCTTATCAGTGCTGTGCAGACTTAAACACCAACCACGGAGTTTATTCTATAAGTTTAAGGTTTGTCATGAACTCCCATCGAGTCCTGACGGGAGACTATAATCTATCATGACTAGATCACCTGATTTCATTTTATTTCCTTGGCTGTTTGGTTCTTGTATATTCTACCAAGCTATGTTAATAGTTACACTTTTGTGATGATACCTGTTTCACCATCAAAGATCAGACTACCTTCTTCGATGCCCTTATCAACTTCTTCACATACTGCGGCCCAAGCTTCCCTGAAGTCTCGCATGATTACTGCGTATAATTTGCTGTGTTCCTCAAGTAATTGAGTTTCAGTCGGGTTTGAAGAGACATATATCTCTTGTGTCACTTGTGCTTTGATTGCTGGATTGTTTTCCAAGACTAGATGTGGGACTGTTGTTTGATTTGACATTATTATTTCCTCGCTGTAAATATAAAGTATCTGCGTGAGCCACCCTGGTCCTTGCGGAGTTCTGCCCATTTGTGTGGATTAAGAGTGGGTGGCTTTCCGATGTGCACCTCGCCACTTTTGATTTTATCTAGAGCTTGAACAGCACTAAAACCAAGTGGTTTGTAGTATTTGATCACATCTTCTTTTGTTGGAAAGTATGAAGTTCCGTATCTCATTTTATCTCCTTATGCACATGCTGTTTCAAGTGTGTCATCAAAGCAGTAAAGCACCCATGACTTTGGACGGTGTCCTGTTCCAGTTTCCAGTGAGTCGGCAATGGCCTCATCAATGTCTTCTTCTGTGAGCGCCCATGAGTCTGGAATGTCTGCCACAAATGAACGGCAAGTTCCTTGTTCATAAGCAATGCTACCGTCTTGGTCATCTTCCCAAACAATGTTTGTTAGTTCGATATATACTTGGATCATTTTATTTCCTTTGGTTGGTTGGTTATTGGTTGTTTATATTATACACTATGCTTGACAGGGTTACATTTTCCAACGTTTTTGTTCTTGACAAAAAACTCTAAGTATTTGAGAGTTATATCCCCAAACAGGTAAGTGTGGTTTGGTGTGTGGCTGTGCTTCGACGCCGTCAAAACCGGGTCGACCGTTCTTAATGTTATCAAGTTTTGCTGTCACTCGCACAGTCCGTAACTCTCCAGTGAAAGTCTCATACCGTACGGTGTCACCAACTTTGTATGTTTTGTCTACTGTTGTTTTCATATTAAACTCCTGGGTTGTGAGTGTTGTTTGTGAGTTTATTATACTATAAGTTTTGTTTGGTTGCACATGGTGGTAAACGGTGGGGAGCCTATAGGCTCAGACCCACCTAACTACCAACCACGGAGTTATTTGTTTTGTGATTCGGCTCTGTTGTAGAAATCATCCATGTGATTTTCAGCAAATTTATTGAGGAACATCAGAGCTTCTTTGATGACATGTCTTGTGTCACTCCACTTTTCTGTTTCTTCAGGCTGAGGTAAGTCATGTGTCTTGCTGTATTCACAAAGCCATTGCCAGACCTTGTCAGCAGGTCCAATATAGTGAGGTGATTGTGGATCATCGATATCTTCAACTTGAGTACAAAGTGTGAATAGTTCGGCCCAGTCACTGGGTGAGTATAGAGATGATGGTAACATTTTATTTCCTTGGTTGGTTGGTTCTTTTATATTATACTGTATGACTTGTGCTGTTGCACTTTAGCCACAAACAGTCGGTATCGTCCAGTTGTTTGCTTGCCAGTCGCTGATTCTTTGATTGCTGTGAAGATAATCAACAAAGTTGTGCCATGCTTCTCGACGAGCAATTACATCTTGTTCGCCGTCCTGTTCATATTCTTGTTCGACTGCGGGTAGATTGTATTCAACGAACTCTTCGATTGCTTCTTTTCGGGTTATGACCCAGTTAATGTTTTTAGCCATGATTGGCCTCCTGTTTGGTTGGTTGTATTGGTTATGTTTATATTATACTATTGTTTTTGTGCTGTTACACAAATTAGATGTAGAAATGTCGTTCACTACCTAACGATCTCTTTTTGTAGACTGAACATGTATCTTGGAGTCGGGATAATGCACCGGTGTTTCTGATTCTACGGATAATCCAGTACCAGTTTCCGTGATCACGAGATCTTGTCTTATCGAGTTCATTATAAACTTCATATCTTTCATCTTCACTAAGCGTATCATTCATGTGATCGATCACGATATCGATTATTTCTCCCTCATTAAGAGTTTCTACATATTCTGTTATCATTTCTTTAATGAGCATTGCTTCTTCTTGAACTACCATTTTATTTCCTTGGTTGGTTGTTATTGGTTGTGTTTATATTATACACTATGTGTGTCAGTGTTACATTTTTCGTGTCATGCCCAGCTGTGCTCTTTTATACTGACTTTTATGACCATCGTTTCGATTGAGTCTCCATTCTTGTATATGTCTTTGATAACATTGATAAAGTCAGATAAGACCTTGACTTGATATTCTTCATCAATGCGTGGATAAACAGTTAGATCAATGCTCTGGATTGTCACACCAGTTTTAATCAGGTTCTTGACTCTACTGATTATATAATCTTGTTCTGAGTCACTGGTGGGGTCATGCCCTGAATAGAGTGTGACTGTGGTAGCTTCACATGCATCATCAGAGTCGATCCAATCGAATAGTTTACGATATATCATTTTACTTCCTTTGGTTGGTTAGTTTGTGTATTTAGTATACCTATGCTCTCGGCTGCCAGGGTTGCACTTTGCCGTTGTGTGAGTAACCTCTAGGTGTCACATTCCAGAATGCTTCATAGCCTAGGTACATTTCAGTAGCAGTTCTCATATTGATTACTTTTCGGACTGTTTGACCATGGTGGTCTTCACACTGGCCAATGACTTGCCACGCGTCATTGCAGTAATCAAAGTATCGGTTAATGATGTTGCTGTATATGTTCATATGAACTCCTGTTTGGTTGTTGTTGGTTGTGGTTTTATTATACACTATGTGTGCCTGTGTTACATTTTATATGCAGTTAATCCATTTCCATGGATCTATTATATTTCATGCATTCGATGACATTAGTGACAAAGTGTTTGAATGATTCATCATTACCGGCAATCTTAAACAGATCATCGCGTGTATTTTTTCCGTAGTCAGCGTCATCAATCACTTTCCATTCATCATGTCTAAACATATCAGCGCAATCCATTTCAAAGCCGTTGTAGTGTTCGCCCGAGTAGTATTTTTTGAATGTCTTCATGAAGTCTTTGACATATGAAGTTCTGGGTATTAAGTCCATTTTGTTTTCCTTGGTTGGTTGGTTTGTGTTATTAGTATACACCAGGTTGACCCTGGTTACATTTTGCTACCGTTTTTGTGGTTCAACATAGTCAAACCCGAGGAGTTCAAAGACCTGTTCCTCAGTCTTACCAGATGCCAGGTTGTTGCCATCGACATCAAAGAGACCGTGCTGACTGAGTTTCAAGTCTCGAGCCTTTGCAGCCTTCCGCAGCTTGATGTTGTTCCATTTAGAACCGGTCCACATCAAAGTGGATGTACCCCAAGACTCCTGTGTTGCCTCATAGAACTCCACTTGGACTCCATCATAGAGTACTGTGGTTTGTGGCTTTCCGTTCTTTTTTGTACCAAAGTTTTCGAGTAACCATGCTTTCAATGCACCTGATTCATTGTCGACGAATACAATGTCCAAGTCTCCGCACTTCTTCTTTTCACGACGAGCTGATCCGCAAAGCATCATTGCTGATGATCGAGTTGACAGTTCATTGTCAAGCAAGATTGCTGTGTAAAGATCGATCGCTTCTTTAAGTGTGATTTTGTTTCCGCCTAAAGCTTTACCGCCCATATTGTCTCCATTAGTTGTTGTGTGGTTCTATTATACTATTGTTCTTGTTCTGTTGCACTTTTGGCGGCTTCAAAAGCTTCACGCACTGTCTGTCCGTTAGAGTTCACGAAGCCTTTGCCGTCTTCATATCTGTAACCGTCTTGAACCAGTTCACGATAGTATCGAATGACGGCATCCACTCTGTCAGCCTCGCTGTCATAAAAGCGATAATCTCCTGCATCTAACTTGAACTCGGAGTCGATATACTCCCACCCACCGTAGTATTCAATGCTTCTTGGGTTACAGGCTGCAACAAAGCCTTCGTCGACTGAGATGAGAATGCTGCCGCAGCGAAAGTCAAGACCGAGTTCTTGTAAACCGGTTGCACCGATCTCTACAACATCACTCTCCTCAATGTATTTTTGTACTGCATTTTCGATTGTTTGATGAAGTTTATACATATTTTACCTCTATTAATTGTTGTGTGGTTATATTATACATTATGCTTGCTAGGGTTACATTTTTGTGTTCCGCTTTATCTCTTCTTTGATAGCTACTATATCACCTGATGAGCGAGATATCAAGACCGTTGACTCAACTCCACAAGACTCATTGTATGAGTATGCAGTAATGAGACTAGTTCCGATCTTTAAGATCTGGTAGAGTTTACCGTCATGACGGACTGTTTGACCTATCTTCAATTCCATCAATCCTCCTTAGAATGACATATATCGATTAAACTCTGTTGCTCGGCGAGATGACTCTTCTTTGAGTGCTTGCTTTTGTTCTTCAGATAGATTAGCTTCATTTACTTTTGATTCGTAAGTTTGAAACTCATCCCAGCTAAGTGATTGAAGGAAGATTTTGTAGTCCATAGGACCTCCATTGGTTGTTATGTGGTTTTATTATAATGTGTAATATGTGCCGTTACATATTAGATATCAGTTACATTCACATCATAAATCATTGCAGCATTCGATTCGATGTAAGACTTGATTGACTGAGTCTGCTCGAGCGCGTCTGAAACAAAAAGTCTAGCTTCATCGAGTCTTTCGTAATAGCTTCCTGCTGTTGATATGCGGTATGTTTGAATAAACTTTTGTAAAGTCATAGTGGCTCCATTGATTGTTATGGTTATATTATATACAGTACATGTGTTTGTTACACAATTTCATTTATATGAAAGATGTGCCTTCCAACATGATATACAGACTCTCCTTTCCAGGCAGGAAAGTGCATCTTTACTTGATCCTCTGTCAATATGAAAGGGACAGACTTCTCGAATCTACTCATTCCTGTCCTCTTCCACTTGATCACTTCAAACTTCTTAGAAACCTGCATGATGACCTGCCTCTACAATTTTTTGTCTAAGTCTTTCATGATCATCAACTTCATCGATTGTGATCAATGCTGGTAGTTGAGCCTCAACAACATATCGAGTTTGTGCTCCTGATCCAATTGTGGCTACTCCCAGTATTTCAAGGGCTCTTTTGAATCGAGGTTTTATAGTTCCATTTCGGTGATTTGCCTCATCATTAGTTTCCTTGTAACCATGACACGGAGCTTTGATACCGGCAACACCTAACACTAGGTCGGAGATTTTATACTCAACTCCTGGAACCATGAAAGCTTGAAGCTCCAATCGAACCTGATCAGTTTTAATAACTTCGGCTTCTCGAGCTTTGGCCTTTTCAAGTCTTGTTGCAATGGTTTCATACTCTTTGTGTGTAATCAGACCTTCATTCAATAGATTGCCGATTTGTGAATAGATTAGTTTTGACATAATGTCTCCTGGTTGTTGGGTTGTTGGTTGTTTATATTATACTGTTTGATTTGAACCGTTACACTTTGCCGTTGTGTGAGTAGCCTCGAGCTGTCATATGCCAGAACTCTTCATATCCAAACTCGACTACCTCACCAGTCTTTACATTGAGGCATTCACGGTATGCTGCACCAGTTGTGAGCTCGCTTCGCCATACTGGATGACCTGGATTGTTAGCCATTCTCTTCTTGCATTCCTTGACTTGAGATATAACTTGCCATGCTTGGCCTTTGTAGTCGAAGTAACGGTTGATAATGTTTGCGTATATGTTCATATGAACTCCTGATTGGTTGGGTTGTGGTTATATTATATAGTGTGATTTGTAATGTTACACTAGCGCTGGCTGTTGCTTAATACTAACTTTACCTTGAAGAAGTAAGTACTCAAGAACATTTACAACTTGTTCTAAGACTGCCCAATCAGCAGCAACAAAACCTTTACCTAAAGTTGTACTGTCAATCCATTCCTCACAGTTAATTCGAATTTGTTGTGATGTAGATAAGAGCTGACCCCATGTCCTTCCAGACGGAACGGTCACAGGTTCATCGTTTTGTAATGCATCATTATACATTTGAGCTTCAGTCAGAATTGAATTGACTTTTGCTGCCACTTCTTGTGTATTGAATGTTGGTGTGATATAGATGTTCATATTATTTCCTTGGTTGGTTGGTTCTTGTATATTATACAGTGTAGTTTATGCTGTTACATTTTTGTGTCTATTCCATTTCCATACTTTTATTATATTTCATAGATGTAATGACCTCTTCAACAAAGCTTTGAAACTCCGGATCATGACTAGACATTTCAAGTAAGTCATCACATGTATTCTTGGAATAATCAGCATCATCATCAACTTTCCATTCATGATTTCTAAACATGTCAGCACAATCCATACTGTCACCGTTGTATCGACCTGAGTTAAAGTATTCTTTGAATGTGTCAATAAAGTCTTTAGCATATGAAGTTCTAGGTATTAAGTCCATTTTATTTCCTTGGTTGGTTGTTGTGTTTATATTATACCACAGGTTTTGTGCCGTTACATTTTAACGGTTGTACATGTTGTCAATGTGATTATCACTGAACTGCTTAAGAAACATAAGTGCTTCTTCAATGAGGTACTTAATGTCATTGCCACTTGGTTCTGGCAAGCAATGATGATAGCTATGCTGTCTTACCCAGTTCCGGACCTGTGTGTCATCACCTGACTCTTGTGCTTGTGTTGCAAGTAAGAAGAGCTGTGCCCAGTCTTGAGGTGAGTATCTATCTTTTGGATTCATATTATTTCCTTGGTTGGTTGGTTAGTTCTTGTATATTATACACTATGTGTGTCAGTGTTACATTTTTGTGCCTATTCCATTTCCATGCTTTTATTATACTTCATACATGTGATCACCTCTTCAACAAAGTTTTTGAATGATGGATCATGACTAGCCATTTCAAGTAAGTCACTATATGTTTTATAACATTC
>Ga0181373_1000354_pt1 | contig 10322 bp, 11 predicted proteins | sample LowvirmetaG_3_FD_130159 | JGI IMG/M metagenome (GOLD analysis project Ga0181373, IMG submission 130159) | Marine viral communities from the Subarctic Pacific Ocean - Lowphox_09 viral metaG | ecosystem: Environmental > Aquatic > Marine > Oceanic | place: Subarctic Pacific Ocean | collected... | reverse complement strand
TTAAGCACTATAACAAATTTGGCTGAAACAATAAACCAATCTTACATTTTAGACTTCATACCTGGAACTTTTACTTCTGGGCAAGAGGTTTCTATTGACATATCATCTATCATTGTTACTTATTTGGGACAAACTGGGCATATATCTGGGCAGTACAAGGCTTTAATCTTAGAGCCTGACGGAACATCAAATATGTCTTTTGATATTGATTCAAAAATAGAAATTTCTTTGGTGTACGAAGAGATAAGTACTGGAGTTGTTTTCAAAGTAGGGCTTGATCTCGATACAAAAACTGGAATTCTTTCTCTAAAAACAAAGAATATATTATACGATAAGCTTATAAGGGAAAATAGGACAGTTGTAAAAGTTGGCGTTCATATGAAAAAAGCTGGTTTTATAAATGAAGATGTAGAGGTAGATATTTCTCTTCTTAAAAATATTGGAGTTGGAGACTGCTTACCTTCAGAAGAATATCCTTCGGAAGAAGAGTGCTTTTTTGTGACAGGTTCAGTTAAAACGGGAACATATATACAAGGCCCATTCCCTTGCGTGTTAAAAGTTGGAGAATAATCTTATTTTATAATATTCATTAAGTATAACATTGGTAATGTCTGGTTATAATATAAGAGTTAAGTCTATGTTTGGAACAAACCACAGTTGGTCTGTGGTCATGAGAGCTTTGTGTCTTGAGCTTTCCAAAGAAAAGCATAGTTTATACCTGGAAAGCGTTAATGGCTATTCGAATTTTGAAGAAAGCTTGAAACCTTTTCTTAGAAATAAAATTTTTGCGCCAGATATTGATTTGGCGTATACTTTGCCTAGAAATTTTTCTTCTAGATTTATGTCAAAGTCAAAGATTAGGATGGCTATTTATAATTATGAATCAAGTATTTTGCCAAAAGAGTGGGTTAGAGCAATTGACCATATTGATTATGCTTTGCCTTCTAGTAACTACTCAAAAAAAGTTTTTACCGATGCAGGGTGGCCCGAAGAAAAATGTATTGTTGTACCTCACGGAATATTCATTGATGATTACAAAGATAAGAGAACTTTAGAAGAAATTACAAAGTTTGATAAATTTACATTTTTAAATATATCAATTCCTCATTACAGAAAAAATATTGCATCTTTAGTAGAGGCTTATTATTCAGAATTTAAAGAAAGTGATGGAGTAAATCTAGTTTTAAAGACTTCTTTGAAGAAGCCAAAACTATATTTTGAATGTGATGTCCAATCTGAAATACAAAAAGTTCAGAAAAAGTTTAATATAAATAGCTTACCTCAAATAACTGTGCTGGTAGAAAAGTATCCTTCTATTATCCCAGTATTAAATAGCTCACATGCAATAGTTAGCGCATCTTCCTCTGAAGGATTTGGAATGCCTCTTTTAGAGGGAATGGCTGCAGATAAGATGGTTATATCTCCTAGATGTACAGGGCAATTAGATTTTCTTAACGATAAAAACAGCATTCTTTATGATGCAAAAAAAGTGTCTGCTCCAAATAATTATCAATATTGGAGGCCTCACGAAGATGCGACTATTTTTATGCCAAATGTAGATGCTTTGTCATCTTCTATGAGAAAAGCGTATGAAAATTATGATGAGCTAAATAAGCTTCAAAAGGTAAACAGAGAAAACACTGTTCGGGAGTTTTCTTGGAAAAATGCGGCAAGAAAAATTGTAAAAATTTATGAAAAAAATATATGATTCAAATAACATTTGCAAGAAAGTTCAATCTGGGGGAAACTTATCTTTTGATATAGATAATTTAGGCTCAGAAGCTTCTATTTTAATTTTTGGCAAAAAGCACGTAGGCTCAGGCTCTTTTATAATAAGTGTAGAGTCAAATGGAAGCTCCATCTATCAAAAGGAAGTTAAGTTTCTTTCCAGGAATATAGCAGAAATAAGGGTTCCGATTTATTTAAATAATAATATTAAAAATATTAAATTAAATATCATAGGAATGAGTAATTCTAAGGTTTTTATTCAAAAATTATGTGTTTTTTCACTAGAGCTTTCAACATCTGAAGAATGTATTTCTTACGAAAGAGAGTCTTCTTTTCTCTTTGTTGTTCCATACACTATTTACGGAGGAGCAGAGGTTTATATTGAATCTTTAATTAAGAACATAACAAAGGGTGATAAGGTAAAGGTTAGCGTTTTGTCTCACAAACACAACAATATAGGCTCAAAGTTTTCTAAAGAAAACGTAAATGTAATCCAGTTTTATTCTCAAAACTCAATCTCTTCAAATATATTGCAAAAAGATTATGATTATATAATATATTACAATTCAATATCTGTATATCGGCAAATAACCAGTTTGTCAAGAAAGGTAAAAGGAAAGATCGTTGAGATTTATCACAGTGATTTTGAATGGAGTGATGCAATTTCTAAGCAGCCCGAAAGAGTTGGAGTTGATTTGCTGCTAAAAATAACAGAGTCTGTGGGAAATCATATAAATTTCCCGTCTAAAATCTTAAGAGTTCCTATAGATACAAAAAGATTTGTCCCTAAATCAAGAGTGATCGTTAGAAAGAAGCTTGGCCTTGAAAATAAAAAAACAATAGGAACAATCTGTAGATTGTCTCCGGAAAAAAACTTAGGATATTTCTTAGATATAGCTAAAATGATGCCAGACCATAACTTTGTCATAGTAGGAGATGGACCAGAAAAGAAATCTTTGCTTTATAAAATTAGACAAGAAGGTATAAATAATGTCAACATGGTTGGATATCAAAAAAATACAGAAGAGTACTTAAATTGCTTTGACCTATTTGTATTGACATCCCATATAGAAGGAACTCCTATATCAATGCTGGAGGCTATGTCATGCGGAATAAATATTGCTGTGCCAAAAGTGGGGGGAATTCCTGACATCATAAAAGATGATAGAAATTTTCTAAAGATGAATTTAAAAGAAGACGTGCCTATTATAAAAGAATGTTTTAACTTTAGTTATGACTTTAGACAATATATTCTAGATAATCATTCTGAAGAAAAAATATCTAATAATTTCTTAAAGTATTGTTTTTATCAAGACAAAATATACAGAGAGATAAGGCCTTGGGAGGTGGCTTTGCATGGAGAATACATTTAAATTTCCTAAAGTTAGATTTTTTGGGAACCCTAAGCCTGGAAGCGGCTATGGAAATGCAACAAGAATATTCGCAAGATGTTTTGATGAATCAAAGATATCTACAAAATTTGTTTTTCCTAAAAGCTCATATGCTGAATTTGAAAGAAGCCTGAAGGGGTACGAAGGAGATACAGATATAGACTTCTATATACACTGTCCTCCTTACGATAAACATAGAAGTAGAAAATATAAAATAGGATACTTCTATTGGGAAGCAGATAAGCTTCCGCATGGCTGGGGTAGGTCAATAAAATCTTTAAACGAAGTATGGAGTCCTTGCGATCTAGTTACAAATGCTTGCATTAAATCCGGATATGATGGAATAATCAGAAAGATTCCCACTCCTGCAAATAAAAAGAACTCTAATGCCAAAGTTAGGATTCCGTCAGAAATAATGCCAAATAGCGTATTAGATGACGAAACTTTTGTTTTTTATTCAATTTTTCAATGGAATTACAGAAAGGGATATGATGTTTTGATTAGGGCTTACTATGAAGAATTTTCTGACCATGATAATTGTATATTGGTTATAAAGACCAACCCTCTTGGGAATGTAAAGAAGTCTAGACAGGATATGAGAAATCAAATTTTGACTATAAAAAAATCTATAGATAAAAGATTAAAGCCTAAAATATTTTTATCTGATAGTATAGTTCATGATGATATTATAACATCTCTTCATTCTCTCGGAGACTGCTTTGTACTGCCTTATCGTGGAGAAGGGTGGGGCATGCCGATTCATGACGCTATATTGCATGATAGCGAGCTTATAATCACTAAGTTTGGAGGAGTTTCTGAGTACTTGAGTGATGAATCTGCAAACATAATACCTCACAAACTTGTTCCTGTAAAAAACATGTCTTGGTCAAGCTATTATAACGACTCTCAAAGATGGGCCGAACCAAGCTTGTCTGATTTGAAGAGTAAAATGAGAAATGTTTACGAAGACAGAGGAGGAGGCTTGTCAAAAGTTGTTAATGCTAAAAAAATTGTAAATAATATGAACTCAGAAAGTATGATTGGGCTGTTAGAGAAAGAGTTTTCTGCAAAAAGATTCAATAGGTTCTGCTAGGAGTTAAAAGTGAAGGTTTTAGACTGGTATAATCATCAAGGTCACCAATATGAGTTTTTTAAACTTAATTATGACTTTACTTTACTAGGAATAGGAGAGGTTAAGCCTAGCTGGAATGAGAAAACCAGGCCAAAACATAAAAATGTTAGAGAAGTATCAATAGATGAAATAGTTGACGATGCCTTTGACGTGGTTATGTATAGAACTGGAGGTCGCAAAAAGTGGATAGAGAGCTACGTTAAAAAAGGCGCTAAGGCTGTTGCAGTGGTTCAGACTACCACTCCTCCAGATATTCCAAAGTACGTAAAGCATGTCGTATGGAATTCAATAGTAACGATGAATAAGTATAAAAATTATTTTAAGCATGCCAAGCATTTTTACATTCCTCATGGATTTGATCCAAATGAGTTTTTGAACAAAAACTTAGATAGAAATGGAGGTCTTTTGACCGTGGCAAACGTTTTTAAGCCAAGAGGCAATCTTTTGGGCTACTCTGATTGGGTAAAAGTAGATAAAGCTGTTGGATGCAAACTTGTTGGACACGGGAACAAAGATATTTCTTCTGACATGAAAGAAGCAGAGTCCTTTGAAGAGCTTTTAGGTGAGTACAACAAAAACTCTATATATCTGAATACAACTATAGAGTCTGCGATGCCTAGATCTAGGGGTGAGGCCATGATGTGCGGTATGGCTTTAATAACTACAAATAATTATGACATATCTAGATATGTTTCTCATAAAAAAAATGCTTTTTTATGCAATAATCACAAAGATATGATCAAATATGCTACGCTTTTGAAAAAAGATAAAGATCTGTGTTTACAGATGGGGTTGCACGCTAGAGAGGCGGCTATAAAATACTTTAATATCAAGGAATATTTGGAAAGATGGAATGATGTTTTTATCAAATTATAATAATTAAACACTATTGTATTAGTGGGAGCAAACATGTTTGAAGATCTTTTAAAAACCATTAAATATTTAAATAAACATAACTTAGATGAAGACTCTAAGAAGGTGTTAAAGTTAATTAAGGCATCATCAGATGATGAGTGTCCTGAGGCTACTCAAGATTTAGATTTAAACTTAAAGAACCGGAATATTGCTTTTAAAAAATATGATTATGGGCCTTCAGATCCTAGACTTGATTTTAAGGAAAATGTAGATGTTTCTGATATAAAGTATGATAAGCCAATGTTGTATTCTAGCGAACTAACAGATGTTTTTTTGAAAAAAGATGCTCTTCAAAAATCTCCAAATTATAGCTTTTGGAAAAGGTTGATGGAAATTTACAATATGGATGACGAAAGGGCAGTCTTAAATCAAAGATGCGGTAATTGCGCAGCTTTTGTTATTACTTCAAAGATGAAAGATTGCATAGAGTCTGCTATCGACGAAGCTGATGCTGCTAATACTGCTATGGCCGGAGAATTAGGCTATTGTCAATTTTTAAAATTTAAATGCGCTGCCGCCAGAACTTGTCAGTCTTGGGTTGGCGGAGGTCCGATCAAAGATGAATAGAATTTTAAGTTTAGTTGGGTATTTATTTAAAAGTAATGTATATAGTCATCAAAATATTTGTTTTTTTAATTTAATAAAATTTAAACAATTAGAGGTTGTTGAGTTTTGTGATGTTTGCGAATGTACGCCTTGTGATTGCAGTTGGGGAAGCTGATGCCTAAGGCAAAAATACTTATATGCATTGGCACTATGGGTAGGCCTACCTTTAATCGCTGTTATGAGTCTGTGTTAAAGGCGCAAAAAGCTTTTTCTCAAAAAACAGATTTGCATATAATAAGAAATAAATCTCCTCAATCAGAGTGGTTAAATTGCATGAGAAAAGCTGCTTTGGGTTGGGATTGGTGCTTTCAAGTTGATGAAGATATGTATTTGTATGAAAATTCATTTGAACACCTTTACAATTTTACAATAAGAAAATCTAGAACGATGAACATACTAAACTCATCTTCTTTGCTTTATGATCTATTTTTAGAGAAAAAAATAGGTTCTTTTAAAATTTGGAACTCTAACTCTTTAAGAAGTCTAAAGTTTAAAAATGTTTTGGGTTCTGATAGAGATATTGCAAAAAGGGGGGAGGGTTTAAAACTTTATTGCGCATCTAAAAATATTGTCCTTGGAGATCACGACTCTGCACCTAATGTAAAAATAGCTTACGACAAGTATTATAAATATGTTGACAAATTAAAAAAATTTAATGATATGAAAAGTATATCTCATATTCTTAATTTTCTTGACAAAAAGCGTAGTGGTGGCTGCGCAGTATCTGATGCCGCATATAGAGGAGCTTTCGACTCTTCTACTTTAGATGTAGTAATCGATAATTCAAACTGCAAGGATATTTAAAGTGAAGCTTTATATCGTAACAAGATTTAATATGAGATGGAAAAAAATAGATAATTATTCTTACTGGATGTCAGAAAGACTTAATCTTTTTGAAAATTATCATCTAAGTTCTTTGTCAAAACAAACAAATAAAAATTTTGAGATTGTTTTGCTAATTCAACAAGGAACAGATAAAAAATACTTAAACAGTTTAGATGATTTGTCTAAAAAGTATAGTATAAAATTTAATATTGTTTACTGTAATGGAACAAAAGATTTTCAAGAAAATACTCATAAATTTTTAAAAGGAAAAACTTGCGTTGTATCTAGAATTGACTCTGATGATTGCGTTTCTAGAGAATATGTTGAAAACATATTAAATTTTTATAAAAACGAAAAGAATAGAGATAAAATTTTTGACTACAAAAGACTTTATTACTTAAATGTTAATACAGATGAATGTATTTTGGCAAATTACAACCCTGGCAGTATGTTTTTAAGCATTTTTTATACAAAATATATGCCATATGATATGCCACATGATATGCTCAGCAAATCAACAGGCATTAGAATTTTTAAATCAGAGCATAATGATGTTGCCTGCATTTGTCATGGCACAAATATAACAAATAGCGTGTCAAAGGCTAAATCTAGATTTAAATATAAAAAAGTGCCAAAAATAACTTGGTATAAATAATGTATTCAAAAAAGTTAAAAGTAATATTTTTCAATAATTATAAATTCCACAAATATAACTCTTGTATACATATAGACTTTATAAAAAAACTTGAAAGTAAATTTGACATAGTTGAATATGGATTAAGATCTAAAAAGTTTAAAAATACTTTACCTTTTGGCTCATTGTCTGAGTTTAGAAGGCTTTTTAGAGATTTTGAACCCAATCTATTTTTGTCATACAATTCAAACGGCTCAAATCCAGGAAAAAGAAATCACGAAAGGTATGCTTGGATGGAAGAAATATATAAATTATACGATATTCCAAAGTTTCACTTTACCGTAGATTTTTGTAGAGATGGCTTTTCCGAGAAAGAGACTTCTTGGTTTGAAAAAATGGGAATACAAAACGCAATATTTAGACATAAAAATTATTTAAAAACAGATTTAAGTGTAAAATCTTTTTGGGTTCCATTTTCTGTAGATAGAGAAATGTTTAACAGAAACTATATACCTTTTGAAAAAAAGAAAGAGGGTATCGGCTTTGTTGGTTCTTTAAATCACGAAGTATATAAAAAAAGAAAAGCTGCGGTGGATTATTTATCTGAAGCAGGACTAATAAGCAGGCCTAACAAGAAAGTTATTCTTGATCAATACGTGAGGGCTTTATCAAATTTTAAATTCGGCCTTACTTGTGGAGGCACAACTGATTTTTTTGTTGCAAAATATTTGGAAATTCCAGCATCTGGATCAATATTGGTTTGTACAGAAACAGATGGGTTTGACACTATAAAAAAGTATGTAAAGCACATTGTGTACGATCCAGACAACATGGATAAGTTCTTGGACGAGTACACTTGTATGGTTAGAGATCCAAAAATAAAAAAATATATAGACGAAAGTCAAAATTACGTTTTAGTCAAGCATTGCCATGAAAAAAGAGTGAGGCAGTTTCACAAATTAGTTTTAGAAAATATATAGGGGAAACATGAAATATCTTACAATTTGTATGAATTTTAGAGACGAATCGGAGTATCTAAAAGAGTGGCTAGATTATCATATCTTAGTCGGAGTAGATCATTTTATTTTATATAATAATTTTAGCTCTGACAACTATTTGAAGGTATTGAATCCTTATATTGCAAAAAACAAAGTTACTTTGCTGAATACTCAACATAAAAGAGTAAAGCATTATACTTATCCAAATACAATAAAAGAGTATAAAAATTTTTCAAGATGGATTGCCTTTATTGATTGTGATGAATTCTTAGTACCTGAAGCAAGCTCCTTAAAGGTAGAATTGGAAAAATTTGAAAAATACCCAGGGATACATATATGCTCTAAATTTTTTGGCAATAATGGCCATATAAAAAAGCCTTCTGGTGGGGTTATTAGAAATTTTTTAAAAAGAAGAAATGATTCGAATTCTGGAAGAATTTTAGTTAAAAGTATTGTGAATCCAGCCTTAACAGTTCCTGTTTGTAGATCTCCACATTGGTTTCAGTACAAAAACAATTTAAATCCAGTAGACACCTCTAAAAATAAAATTTACGAAACATATAGAAATTCAAAGGCTGTAATGCGTAAGCCAAATTACTCTTTAATATCTTTAAATCACTATTGGTGTAAATCCTATGAAGAATATATGGTAAAGCACAACAAACCTAATGATTCTACTGGAGATGCCAAAAGAAAAGGGCATGCTAAAAAGATATTTGATGATTACAACAAATTTGCAAATAAAATAGAAGACTTAGAAATATTAAAAATATGGAATAAAAGATGATAGTGGTAGCAAATTATGGTAGAAACTTTATTTTTAAAAATTTATCTAATTTAAAAAAATTAACTAATGAAAAAATCTTAGTAATTGATAATAACTCAAAAAACTGTAAAGATATATCTAATTTTATGTCAAGCAACAATATAAATGGCAAATCTATATTGAACAAGAATAATTGGGAGTGGTCCGCTTGGTGGGCAGGTTATTATGACAGCCCAAATGAAGACAGATACATGTTTATTCATGATTCTATGTTTATTAATAAATCTCCAGAGTTTTTCTTTTCTAGCTTGAGCGATAAAACTGTTTCCATTTTTGACACAAGAAATCCTGGTTGGCACATATCTAAATATAATATAAAAAATTGTGACCTTTCTTTAAAATTTTTAAATAAATTTAAATATTATAAGACCGATTTTAGACTAGTATTTGGATCTATGTTTTGCTGTAATAATAAAATTTTGAAAGATATGAATGATCGCGGACTCATGGGGTTTTGTGCCAAAAACAGAACTGAGGCTGAGGCTGCAGAAAGATTGCTTGGTGTTTATTTTAAAAAATTTGGTATAAATACAGTTGTTAACAATAAAAACAAAATTATATATTTTTCAATGTATAGAGATTTCGTTGCACCTAAAAACTGTGCTTATGTTAAATTTAGACCTACGAGGAATAGGTAATGTTACCTGAATATAAAATATTTAATTTAAATAAGTATAATGACGATAGAGGTTTTTTTCAAGAAGTTTATAACGCAAAAATAAAGAACTTAATACAATCTGACTTTATCCAAGATAACGAGTCTTATTCAAAAAAAGGAGTTATTAGAGGTCTTCATTATCAGTGGAACAAGCCTATGGGAAAGCTTGTTAGATGTTCTTATGGGAAAATAATTGATGTTATAGTTGATATAAGAAAAGATTCAAAAAATCTTGGTAAAGCGTATTATTTCGAGCTTTCTAGTGAAAAATCAAATGTTCTTTGGGTTCCTCCGGGGTTTGCTCATGGATTTGAAACTTTGTCAGATTATGCCTTGGTATCCTACAAGTGTACCAGTCTGTATAACAAAGAAGGCGAGTCTGGCATAAATCCATTTGACTTAGACCTTAATATAAAATGGGATGGTAAAAATATAATAGTCTCAGAAAAGGATAAATTGGCAAAGTCTTTTAAAGATTATTTGTTAGATCCAAAGTTTTAATTATGAAGATAGCATCTATAACACCGGTAAAGTATTTTTACAAAGAAAACGGAAAGCTATTTAGAGATCTAGATAGGCTTAAGTCTCATATAATTTCTTTAAAAAATC
>Ga0181373_1000352_pt1 | contig 10355 bp, 22 predicted proteins | sample LowvirmetaG_3_FD_130159 | JGI IMG/M metagenome (GOLD analysis project Ga0181373, IMG submission 130159) | Marine viral communities from the Subarctic Pacific Ocean - Lowphox_09 viral metaG | ecosystem: Environmental > Aquatic > Marine > Oceanic | place: Subarctic Pacific Ocean | collected... | reverse complement strand
GATACCTCCGATCCGGACATCCTTTCGGAAGAAGAATGGTGTAATTATGCCAATATGCCATCACCTTCTGCTTATATGGATAATAGCTAAAGCTAGTGTCTGAGTAGTTATAGACTTTGGTGATACCTTTATACATGACATAGGTAGATACCATAAGAGAGATAGGTATATTACCTAAGGTAAATGCCAAATGATCATTGACATAGTTGAAGTGTATTAAGAAATATATACGTATATGTTTAAATATTTATATAGGTATATTTTTATATAGAGATATATAGAGCGTGTATAAATACACATGATAATGTATGGAAAAGTAAGGGTTAATAACAGGCCTGTGTGTCTGTCCAAACTTTTTTCTCTATATAGGGGATATTCCCGCTATTCTCACGCTGTCCTCACGGCATCCTCACTACGTCCTCACGCTGTACAGGACCTCACGCCGTCTTCCCGCCGTCTATATGTATATCTCGCCGTACCGTGCTATATATAGGATTATCTATGGTAGAGTTGTTATTCTGAGTGATTATTCGTATCTTATCTATAGAGGTATTAACTAATGTATCTTCAGTTCTATGGCAAGAAATGCTTACTCTATTGTTCATCCTATGTTTTTAAAGGTAGTCAAGACCATAAACTCATCAGAAAACCTAGAACATATTAATTCTAGCTATGCAATGATAGATAATTTCCTTACTTACGTAGAAAAATCAGAGGAATTAGGGGAATTTCCTGTAGGATACAATAGAGCCGTACTGGCTACCTACTATGGACAAGAGCTTACTAGGGCGATACATCACCAAATCGGAGTATGTGCTTCTAAGGACTAGGTATATTCACTGTTTATTCAAGCTCTATTCAACCTATTCAACCTCTATTCAAGCTTTATCAAGCTTCTCTATTCAACCATTCAACCTTTTATAAGCTATATAAGGGGTTTTAGTATATATTATGATATAGTTGCTTTTTTTTACCACTCACCTCTTATTTAGAATGAAAATAAATTAAAAATAACTAGTGAAATAGTTGCTATAACGGATGTTTGTTCGTATATTTAGGTATATTAATACTTAAAAAAATAAAGGTTATGAGAAATTCTATTAAATTATCCGATTATCGTCCGTTCTATTATTTTAATTCTGAATCTAGATTAAATAAACTAGATAAATCTACAATGATCAAAATTAATAATATTACTCATTATAAAATAAAATAATGAGGACTATATTAAAAGTAAATAAAGTAGATAATAAAAAGGTTTGGTGTAAGAATGGTAATTCCGGAAAAGAAATTATCATTCCTATATCAAAAGTTAAATTTATTACTACTGATAAATCATTTGTTGAATTAAAAAAATAATAATGACTAAAAAGGAACTAAAGAAACAGGAAACTAAAAAGGTATTGAATATGTTAATTAATGTATTTAATATATATAATATCGAAAGAGATAATCAGTACTTTCAATTTTGGTCTGATTATAAATCTCATAGATTCCAGCTTCAAATGGATACTAGGGGATATGATATTAGTGGTTGGGATAGTTTAGAACTGCAAGGAGATGGTTGGTCTCAAGAAGATATAGATAAGCAAAAGTTTGCTGTTGAATTTGAAGATTTGATGAATAAATATGTTAGTAAGTTAGTTGCTTCTTAACATATTTTTTCTTATATTTAGATATATTAATAATTAAAAAAAATAAAGGTTATGAATAAAATTATAGATGGTTGTGTTTGGGATAGTGAAATAGATAAGTGGGTTCCGGAAGAAGATTTTAAAGATAAGCTTACTGTTTTTCATGATACTGATGCTCCTAGTACTGGTGGAACTTGGAAAGTTGGTACTTTATATGGTCCGAATTATAGTCAATTAGTTAATTTTTTAGGAGATCCGACTTTTCCTAATGAAAGTGGTGATGGTAAGGTTCAGAAAGAATGGGTTGTTGAATTTAATGATCAGTTATTTACTATATATGATTATAAGACTTATAGTTTATATGAAACTACTAATACTTTAGATAGCTGGAGTGTTGGCGGTACTAGTTATGCTGGAGATTTAATTGATTATTTAAAAGTTCAGATAGATAAAATGGAATTGCCATTCTAAATAAAAAGTACTAGCACTTTCTTTTTTTAAAAGCAACTAAAATAAAGTTGGTACTTACAATTATAGTTCGTATATTTAGATATATTAATAATTAAAAAAAATAAAGGTTATGTTAAAATTAAAAGATTCAAAAAAGAAGTTTACTATTATTTATGAAACTGATGATATGAAAGAAAATCATATTATTGATGGAAAAGTATTATCTGAAGAAGAAAAAGATTTAGTCTTTTTAGGTGATAGAAATAGAGGAGATGTTTTTATTTTATCTTCAGAAGATGATTTAGAAGAATGGATTGAAATGATGGAATGTTGTATTGAAGATGAAGAAGAGTTTAATGAAAAGTCTGAAGATTTAGGATTGTCTAACTATTTTGATTACGTATAATATGAAGAAGTCAGATATAATAAAAGTATTAGAAAGAAATTTAAAAGTACTAAAAGATTCTAATATACCGGAAAAGATTCCTCTATATCATACTATTGATACTGGAGGATATAGTGACGACTGTCATCAGATTTATCATTTTGATATGGGATTTTCTTATGATGAAGATGAAGGTATTTTATTTTTAGAATATTTTGGTGACGAAAATCCGGGTACTAATGGAGTTCCTGGAATTGGAATGTATCTTGATCATGATGAATTCATGGAAGAAGTTGCTAATATGAAAAAAAATTCGTAAATTATGATTATGAAAAAATTAGACCCTCCTGTAGATAAGAAAAAGTATTTTGAGATTCCGAAAGGATTGTCTGAATATGAAAAATCTAAAGTTAAGTATACTCCTACTCATTTTACTTTTACTAAATTAGAAGATGGAAGATATAAAGGATTTGATAAAGTTACTTACTATAGGAAAAAGCTATTATAAAAAGTTGGATCTTAAATATAATATTCTTATATTAAGGTATAATTAAAAAACAAATAAAGGTTATGAAAAAAATTGAATTAATTCGAGAGATTCTCGAAAAGAAGAAAGCTGAAGAGAAAAAGTTTGATTCTAAATTAAGAGGATTAAAAGATAAGAGAACGAAAAAGCTAACTGAAGAAATGGCTTCTTATTTTTCTGAAGTATTAACTGATCCAGATGGTGATGGTTATATAGAGGTAAGTGGTAATTATATTTACTTTAAAATGAAGCATGAAGATTATTCTTATCCGAAAGAAATATTGTCTTTATCTTTAAGAGGAAAAAGCTTTAGGGATGATGATATAGATAGAATTGAGACTGGTTTTTATTCGACTACTGAAAATAGTATATTTGAGTTAAATAGAATGGTAGTGATTGGAAAAGTAGGTCAGATCTTATTAGATTATTCTGATGATATTGTTGCTTGCTGGAATAAAATTATAGATGATTTTAAGAAAGATATAAGTAAGACTAGAAGAGCTTTATGGGCTAAAGAAGCTGAAGTAAGAGAGATTGAATATGAGATTAAAGATCTTGAAAGAATAGCTCTTAAAGATAAGTTGTTGGCAGATGGTGTTGAGTTTACTGAAGGTATTACTTTAGGAGCTAGATGGAATTGGGATATCAGAAATGTGATGGGTATAAAAGTTACTAGAGTGACTCCATCCGGAAAGTCTTATGATCTTGAATTGCAAGTTAAGAGAACTAGATGGAATGAAAATAAGAAAGATTATGTTGAAAAAATCGAGCCCTTATTTGCTAAAGCTGTAAAAGCTTATAATGTTGATACTGCTGTAAGTTATAATAAAGAAAGAATTAAAAGTTGACCCTTTGTTTTTTAATTGAGAAATAGTTGGGGAGGAAGTTGCCTCCCTGACTTATTTTTCTTATATTTAGGTATATTAATAATTAAAAAATAAAAAAGGTTATGGAATTATTTATGAATGTTTTACAGTATTTTGCAGGTGTATTATTTGTTGTTTGTTTATTAGGTTTTATAGGAGTGTATATGGTATTCTTATATAAGTTAGCTAATGAAGTAGGCAGAAAAATGTATAATTTATCTACTGAATTATATACTAAAGTAGTTGGAGCTTAAATCTAAAGTTCTTATATTAAGGTATATTAAAAAATAAAGGTTATGATAAATTTGACGAGTAAAGAAATTAAAGGCTATTCTAATTCTAAAATAGCTAAATCCGAAAATAATGATTGTTTTGTACGAGCGTTAGCTGCTGGATTTGAGATCAGCTATAATGATGCTCATGCGATAGCTAAAGAAAGATTTAATCGTCCTGATAAGAAAGGAACTAAAAATCATGAGATCGTTTCTGGAATGAAGAAGATTCAGGAGGAAGGATTAGTTATAGGAGATGTAATAGCTAAAGTAAAAGTATTAAAAGGTCTAGATATTAAAAATAGATATAAGCTTTACGGAGAGCTAATAGATAGAAAGAAGACTGTTAAGAGTTTTATTAAAGATCATCAGAAAGGTAATTATATTGTTACTGTCAGCAAGCATGCATTTGTAGTTAAGGATGGTAAGTTAATCGATAATTTTGGAGAAGAGTTTAGACCTACTAGAAAGGTAGATGGAGCTTACGAGATCTCTTTACCAACAGACACCATACAGCTATCTCTTTTTAACTAAAGAGGTAGTTGCTACTTACAATTATATTTCGTATATTTAAGTAAATAAAAAAATAAAGGTTATGACTAAAGAACAATTTTTAAATGGAACTTCATTCTCATTAGATGGTGACTATAGCAATACGACGACTTATAAGTATAGAGCTGATGGAGCTAGATGTGGAGGTCTAGAAAGAGAGTATAGAATGTATAATGATGTTAATAATATATTGATATCAGATCATCTATTCAATATAGAGAAGGTAGGTAGTAAGATGGTTCATCTATATACTTTCCTATTAGGAAGAAAGATAGTAGATAGAATTAGATATAAAGACATGATTGAGTTTCCGGAGCAAGTTAATAGCTAGCTTCCGGAGACCTTACATCCGGTAGACGGCATGGTGACGGCAGTCTTATAGAACAGTGACGGTATTGTTCCCTATAGCGTCGTGAGAGCTGTCGTGAAAGCCATACCTAGTAGTATATATCTCATAACTTTTCACTATATAGTGGTATATATGTATATATTACTTATTAATATCTTCCTTACTCTTCCTATAAAATAACAAACACCCCACTAAAAGAGGTATTATATAGTGAGTTATATTAGCTCTCTCAGGAAAAAAGAGTAGAGTAACACTTATTTGTATCATCATAACTATGATCATAAGCATTATTACAATCATTACAACAGGATCTTTCATAATACAACCTTTATTATATAGAATAATATAAGAACTTTTTGTATAAGAAACAAGAAATCTTAAGAAAAAAAATTTGGCAATTTTCTCTATATATGGGTTTATTGTACAATATGTCAAAGAACGTATAGTGCTGGTAATTCTATGGTGCTTTCCATATAATAATATACGAACTATTTATAGATAAAGCAACGATAAGGTGCATAAACTTGATCCACATACACTTTTTTCCATCTTTGAACAAGGAGATGAAGAAATCTATAGAGAGAATAACGTTTCAGAACTCTTAGATAACCCTTATGTTCTTATAGGGATGGTAGTGACAGGAGTTGAAAACTTTTATACGATTGATGAAATGTATAAGATGAAACACCCGAAACCTTATTCCAGAGTAAGATACAACATACAGCTTAAGTATTTCAATAGATTATACAAGTATCTTAATAGAGTCACATCGACAGAGGTAGATACAATATATAGAATAGGTACAGACTTTGAAATAGATAGATCACTTAATGCTATAAATGAATTATTATTTTTTTATCAAGATATAGAGCATTACGAAAAATGTACGGTAATAAAACGTTATTCCGACCTTTTAATCGATAGAAAGTTGGAAACTTTAATATAAATTCATATATTTAATTATAAAACGGTTATATTTTACATTATGTTAGATTTTCTTATATTTTACAGTTTAGTAGGAGTTATTATATCAATTATAGTTAACGGTACGTTATGGGCTATGTATAAGCCTATGTTAACGTTTACCGAAAATTTAGCTACTATTATACTATGGCCGACGGTTATATCAAGTTTTATCAACAGTATGAACGGTGTAGAAGAAGAATAAGGATAAAAAAAGGTCATGTTAACGGATAATATTACATTAAAAGAAGCTTTGAAGCTTGAACAGCAAGGAAAAATATTTATATTTGATTCGGGTGAAGATATAGATTATCATGAAAGAGCTGAAGAGTGGCAAGATAATTTCTTTCAACTAAGAACCAAAGCCCGTAATGTACTACCTCAGAATATTGCAGAGCATTTTAATGCTCGCTATTTAATAGAACTCAGAACTAAAGTTAACGACTACACCTTTCAATGGAAATTCCTTAGAGGTATCGAGAATACCAGCGCTGATGAGACAATACAAGATAATATAGAGTATGTGTATGCTCTAACTAATAAAGGGTATCCTGATCTAATTAAAATAGGTATGACTCGTAATACTCCTGAACATCGTGTAAGGCAGATTAATGGTACCGGTACGGTCAACCTATGGGAGGTTAAGTTTGCTTTACCTGTCAAACCTGGCAACGGTATGAAAGTAGAAGGTCAAGTACATAAGTACTTTAAGAAACAGAGATTTCATGCAAAGAATGAAAACGATAGAGAAATGTTTAATATAGATATTTTTACTGCTATAGATAAGATTAGAGAAATAGGTTCTATTTTTCAAGCAGGTAATCCTAAACTTTACTAAAAACCGCGGTGCAACTTCGCGCGTTTGCGCGGCGGCTTCGCCGTTAAAAGATTTTTACACCCCCACAAAAAATACGAGAAAAAGTTGGTAACTTACTTATTTTTTCTTATATTATATAAATAAATAAAATGGTTATGAAAAAATTGAAATTATTATTATTAATTTTTGCTGCTATATTTGTAGCTTGTTCCGAAGATGAAATCGTTCCTTCTCTATGCCTAGATGGTGATTGTGATGGTAAATTATATATACCCTTTCCTAAGGATAGTAACGGTTATTACCATGTAGATTTAGATTTTAACGGGGAGTATTTACCTAGATTTGATATTTATGTAGAAGCAGACGATGTTGATCCGTATTTCTTTTACAACGACATTGGAGTAGTACAATCAGCATTTGAATCTTCTTCATATTGGGTATTACCAAACGGAGTTGAAGTTGATTTAGTTCAGAATACTACCTTTTATTTGAACAATTCGCCACACAATACAGAATATACTCCTTCTATCTTAGGCCGCAAATGGGGTAAACGTATTGTAGGTCCTATTCCAGACGAATTTATAGGCGATACTATTACAATTCGAGCAGAAATATATTGGGATGGAGGTTCAAAAAGTAAAAATCAACTCTTTGAAGAAAAATTTATTATAGAATAGTTGTTTTTTTGAATTATTTTTATTACCTTATTAATATTATTATTATAGTTAATATATTTAATAATTAAATTTTTAAAAAATATAAATTTATATGAGAAATAAAATATCAATTACTAATAAATTAGAAAGTATAGATTCCGAGCTACAAAAACTAAACTTTTTTATCAAAAGCGGGGATAGAGATTCTTCTTTACAGAGCATTGGCTACATAAAAGAAATTTATAGTGATATTTTAACTCTACTTAATACAGAAACTCAAGATTAAGCATGTTAACAGCCGAGCAAATACAAAAAAATTACGATAAGCACCTTAAGATTATCGACCATTACTTAGGTGGACGTGCTATTCAGTGTAAAGAAATGTTAAAACATATGGAAGACACTTACGTAATGGCTCCTGCAAGTGGAAAATCTTGGCATCATAATGCTTTTGCCGGTGGATATGTAGATCACGTCAATAGGGTTATTCAATATGCCTTAGAGCAGCACAAACTCTACAAAAAGATGGGAGGAAATATAGACTATACCGAAGAAGAGCTAGTCTTTTCAGCTTTATTTCATGACTTAGGAAAAATAGGAGATGGAGATACTGAAAACTACATAGCACAGACTGATAAATGGAGACAAGATAAGCTTTCAGAGATGTATACTTATAATCCTGATTTAGATTTTATGCTCATTCCAGATAGATCTCTATTTATATTACAAAAATTCGGTATTAAAGTAAATCAAAAAGAGTTTTTAGCCATCAGATTACACGATGGTGTATATGATAAAGCTAACGAAGCGTACTTCTTTAGTAACATGGAATCTTCTAGACAAAAAACATCTATAATCTCAGTGCTCCACTCAGCTGACTACTTAGCTTCAAAGGTAGAGTACGATTTATGGAAAAAAAACGGAGGTTCCTCTAAACCTAAAACTACAAAAACACAGTCTTCTACAGGAAAAAAAGTAAATTCTTCAAAAGGCCTCACAAATATGTTAAAAAACTTATAAAAAATGTTGGTTATTATAATTATTTTAGTTATTATTAATATATTCTTAGGATATGCAATATATAACCTATTAAGAAAAGTAGAAAAATATGAAGATATAACAGTGGATCAAACAGAATATCTTCAAACTATATCAAATTTAATTAAAGATTCACAAAAGCACCTAGAAAATCTTGACAGAAAAGGGGTATTCCAATCAGATGATGAGGTCGGTTATTTTTTTGAACAAATGCAAAACGTACAGAAAGAGCTAAACCGATATATGCTCCCCGAAAATTATGGCAAGAAAGAAAGCGAGTAGTAACTACTTCACTAAAGAAACAGAAGAATACATAAAATTATACAACGTATCTAAAGACTCAGACTATCGAGCTAAGATATTCACTGATCATATTTATTTTCCTTTTTATAAACTAGCAGAAAATATTATACATACTTTTAAATTCTACTATACAGATGTTGAAAAGATAGAAGACTTGAAGCATGAAGTAGTATCTATGTTGTTAGAAGAGAAAATTATGAAATTTGATCCTGATCATGGAGCCAAAGCATATTCGTATTTTGGAACTATAGTAAAGCGGTGGTTAATAAATTATAATAATAAAAATTACAAAAAGCTTAAACAAATAGGTTCTTTCGATGATATGGAAGAGTCCTATGAAGGGAGTTTAGACGTTAAACTACCAGGGGGTATTACTTTAAGTCAGTTCTTAGATATGTGGGTTGAAAAAGCTTACGATAAATTAGACGAATTATTTTTAAAAGATAGTGAAAAGAAAATAGCAGATGCAGTTTTAACTATTTTTAAAACAAGACATGATTTAGATATTTTTAAGAAAAAAGCTCTTTACATATACATTAGAGAAATGACAGATTGTGAAACTCCACACCTAACAAAAGTAATTTCAATACTAAAAGACGATTTTTATAAAATTTACCATAGGTATCACGAAAAGGGAAAAATTTTAATAAAAGAACTATAATCTATTTATAATAAAAAGATATGGATTCGGATAAAGAAATTTTTAAAGGAAAAAAGTTATCTGATCTCTTTGAAGAAATTTATGATAATTCTAGAGAGACTAAATTACAAGTTAAAGGATTAATTGGAGAACTTAAACCTCTTATAGAAAATATAGGAGATGCAACTTTATTAGTTCCTATGATAAAAGAGTATATGGAAATCGGAGTTAAAAACGATGAACATTTAATTAAATTAGCTACAGTCATACAGAGGTTAGAAGCTATACAGGCTAAAGGTAGTGAAGGTGAAATGTTTGACTTTTCAGAATTGCAAGATCTATTAGAGGAACAAGAAGAAACACAAACAGAATTAGAAGAAAAAATTAACGATACTAAAGAAGAAGATGAGTCTTAATTTATCTTTAAGTAATACATTAGGTTCTGGCGGTAGCTCTTCATCTAAAAAAGGAGCTTCTGCCCTATACGGCAGAGTCGTTGACGTTATTTTAGACGAAAATCATCCAATGTATAAAGCCAAAGGAGGAGGTATATCTATAAATGGCGTATTTTTTAAACCTTTAAATTCCAACTCTAATGAAAAAGCACTCGAAGATCTACCCTTTGCTTATCAAAAGAGCGCTCATATTAAGGTCGTTCCCCTTATAGGAGAGATTATTAAAGTAGAGCCTCACCCTGTACCTTCTAGTAATGACTTCAGATCTAAGACCCGTAAATACTACGAGTGTACTTTAAACATATGGAATAATGCTAATAATAACTTTTACCCAGACACTATAAGTAATCCTGACATAGATTTTAGTCAAGGCGGAAGATTTGTAGAGTTAGGTAATATTAACCCTATAGGCTCAGGCGCTGGAGACGTTCAATTTGAAGGTAGGCAAG
>Ga0181373_1000351_pt1 | contig 10357 bp, 7 predicted proteins | sample LowvirmetaG_3_FD_130159 | JGI IMG/M metagenome (GOLD analysis project Ga0181373, IMG submission 130159) | Marine viral communities from the Subarctic Pacific Ocean - Lowphox_09 viral metaG | ecosystem: Environmental > Aquatic > Marine > Oceanic | place: Subarctic Pacific Ocean | collected 2015-12-05 | reverse complement strand
TATGAGCGAATTTAAATTACCTACTGAAGTTATTGAACTTCCATCTAAAGGTTTACTTTATCCTGAAGGGTCTGAACTAGCAAAGGGGAGGATCGAAATGAAATATATGACTGCAAAGGAAGAAGATATTCTTACTAACCAATCATATATTCAAAAAGGTACTGTACTCGATAAACTAATGAAATCCTTAATTGTATCAGATATCCAATATAATGATCTATTAATTGGTGATAAAAATGCAATTATGGTTGCAGCTCGTATTTTAGGATATGGGAAAGATTATTCATTTACAATTTCAGGTGAAAGCCATACCGTAGATTTATCATTAGCAGAAGATAAACCCCTTAAAAAAGAATTATTTAAGGACGGTGAAAACAACTTTGAATTTACTCTCCCCCATTCTGGTAACCACGTTACATTTAAGTTGTTAACACATCAAGATGAGCAGGCTATTAACAGAGAATTAGATGGTCTTAAAAAAATAAACAAAGACTCATCCCCCGATCTAACCACTCGACTTAAACATATTATCACTTCAGTTGGAGGAAAAACAGAAAAAAAAGATATCCGAGAATTTGTCGACAATTATCTTCTAGCAAGGGACTCAAGAGCCCTAAGAGAATATATTAAAGAAATTCAACCAGACGTTGATTTAACTTTTTTTCCCGAAGGTAGTTCAACCCGAATCAATATTCCAATTGGGGTTAACTTTTTTTGGCCTGACGCTGAGTGATGTTCCTCAAGCTAGAGCGGCAGTATTTACTCAAATTCACGAAATAGTATTTCACGGTAAAGGAGGCTATAGTTGGTATGATGTTTATAACATGCCAATTTGGCTTCGTCGTTTTACTTTCAATAAGATAAATAGTTTCTATGCTGATGAGAAAAAACAATACGAAAATGCTCAATCAGGAAATAAAGGCTCCAAAAACTTAGTAAATCCATCAGGTAAGGTTAATACACCCGATTTTGCTCAAGCTAGCAAACAATATAAAAAATCGTCAAGTTATAAATAAAAACATAAATCTTAAATATTTATAACAAAACAACTATTTAATGGCATTAAATAAGAATTTAAAAGAGGCAAAACAACTCCTATCTGATATAGAAAAAGAATATAAAAAGATAGGTAGTGTTAACCCTTTTAAAAATGTTAAAGCCGCCAGCGCTGATATTGATAACTTAAAAGAGGGATTAAAGGAAGCCAAACTAGCTGCAGATTCTACAGCATCATCTCTTAGTAGCATAGCAGGATCAATAACAGACTCCGTAAATGAGCTTTCTAAACAAAATAAATATCTTTCCCAAGCTAAAACAACCTTTAATCAAATATCAAAATCAGCTCAAGATGCTGTTGCTATAAGAAGAGGTGAAACTTCCATTAACGAGAAAAGTTTAAAACAAGCTAAAGAAAGAATTGCTTCTCAAAAAAGAATCTTAAAAAATTCCCAACTAAATTTAGGAGTGTTTAGTAAGGAAGGGATGGAAGTTAAGTCTACAATTGACAAACTCCAGGAATATGAAAAGGGTTTAGATGGTGTTTTAAAAACTAATGAAGAAATAAATAAACAGTTAGGATTTGCCCCTCAAGCAGCCGCTGGACTTGATAAAGCACTTCAAAAAGCCGGCATCCCCAGTTTAGGTATAGCAAGTGCTCTAGAGGATGTTAGAAAAAATGGACAATTAGCAGCAGCTCAAGGTGAAAAAATTGGAAAAGGTTTTAAACCTGGAGTAGAATTTGCAAAAGGAATAGGAAGGAACCTTAAATCTGCTTTCACCTCTGCAAATATACTACAGGGGACTGTCGTAGGTTTAGTTAAAGCCTTCTCAACATCTCAAAATGCAATAGGAGGTTTAGCTAAAGGTTTAGGAATGTCAGCTAACGAAGCTGCTTCTATGAGACAAGATTTTGGGGATATAGCCCGAAATTCAGACAGTATTAATGTTAATACAATGTCCCTCCAGCAATCCCAACTCGCAGTTGGGCAAGCTTTAAGTTCAAATGCACAACTTAATAGAGCAGATCTTGAGACTATGACTGACATAGTTGCAAAAACTGGTCTTCAACATAGTGAGTTAGTAGGAATTGAAAAATTATCCTTATCACAAGGTAAATCTTTAGATGAAAACTTAAAATCAACCTTAGGTGGGGCTCAAGCATTTGCTGCTCAAAATAAGCTAGTAGTAAGCAATAATGCAATCCTCAAAGAAGTTATCAACACTTCATCATCACTTAAATTAAATTTAGGAGGAAGTACTGAAGCATTAGGAAAAGCAGTAGTGCAAGCTAAAAAGTTCGGAATTAATCTCCAACAAGCTGAATCAATAGCAGATAGCCTACTAGATTTTGAATCATCAATCCAGAATGAATTAGAAGCAGAGCTATTAACAGGTAAAGACTTAAATTTTGAAAAAGCAAGATCACTGGCTCTAAGTGGTGATGCTGCAGGTGCAGCTGCGGAAATTTTATCTCAAGCCCAATCCTTAACTGAAGAACAGCAAAAAAATCCTATTATTATGGGAAAAATGGCTGATGCTGCTGGGCTGACTAGAGAAGAATTATCTGCGTCAATAATAGAAAGCAAAGCACTGGCTAAGATGTCTGGAGTTGCAGGTGAAACTGCTTTAGAAAGGTACAACAATTTAGTTGCACAAGGTAAATCCCAAGCTGAGATTGTTGAAATGATTGGTCAAGAAAATTATGAAAGACTTGATGGGCAATCATCCCAAGAAAAATTTAATGCCACTGTTGAAAAATTAAAAGATATATTTGTCCAAGTAATGGACACTCTCTCCCCAGTATTTGAAGTGTTAGCTACTATTGCTGAAGTAATAATCCCCAAAATCATGGTTCCCTTTACAGGATTAGGTAAAATCCTTTCGGGTAATTTTGAACAATTAACTGCTATGGAAGGTATTTTAGGTTCCATAGCTGGGATTTATCTTTTGATATATACTCGTAGTAAATTAATTGTTGCTATGAATACAGCCGAAAAATATTCAAGATTATTCAGTTTAAAACAACAGAAAAAACTAAATAAAGCAGACCAAAAAGGATTAGTATATGGTGCTAGAAAATTAGCTCAATTAGGAGCACAAGCTGCTGCAAAGGCATTAGGAAACCCACTTGTTGCACTTACTGGTATTGCGGCCGCAGCTAGTATTTATGCTGCCTATCAGAGTTATAAGAAGGGAGATGATGTTATGTCCCCTGGGGGAAGTGGTGGTGGATACGGAAGTCGTACCTTAATGGGACCAGAAGGAGCAATCCAATTAAACAATAAAGATACTGTAATAGCTGGAACTGATTTATTTAAAAAAGATAAACCAACCTCACAAGGTGGAGGTGGTGGTACTAGTGTTAGTATGGCTCAAACCAACGCACTCCTCCAACAATTAATAAATGTTGTTCAAGCAGGAGGAACAGTAACATTAGATGGACAAAAAGTAGGTGAAGCACTTAAATTAAGTTCATTTCAAACTCAATAATTTTATAAAAGGTTTTGATATTTTTATTTTTTTTTCATATATTTATAATCAAAACAAATAAAAACGAATAAAGATGAATAAAGAATTATTACGTATGTCATTCCTAGCAGGTATAATTACAGAAGGGGAATATAAACAAGAATTAAATGAGAATTATTCTCTTAACCCAATCCAATCTATCATTTTATCCAACCTTTCATCTGAAGATAAAATGGATAAAATAGGTGATTTTTTAACAGACACACCCGAAGGAGAAGAGTTGAGTAATACTAATTTAGGCAACCCTGTTGATATGTGGTTTTCTACTAAAAGAAATGCTGATAAATGGTTAACTCAAATCCAATCTTTAATTAATAATCCTGAAAACATTAAAGACATTTCAGATGAGTTAATTTAAAATTAAAATATAAAAACTATTTAAAGCTTACCCTAGGTAAGCTTTTTTATGTTTATAATATTTATAATCAAAACTATATAAATTATGGGATTACTAGATCAACTAAATACAGCAGGCTCAAATTTAAGTCAATTTGATGGAGCAACTCCACCACAAATGACTAGTGCAAGCCCACAATCAAATGTTCACAACGAATATTCAATCAACGGAAATCCAAACCTTAACGGATACCCAGCACCTTCTAGCTTAGACTTAGATGGGGTAACACCACCAAAGTATTTAGATAATCCACCTCAATAATATAAATTATGGGGCTTATTGACTTACAAACTGATCTTAAATCTCTTAAGTTTGGTAAAGATAGGTTCGGTGGTGGAGATAGCGGACAACCTTTTATCCAAAATCCAATCATTGATGAACCTGGAAAACTAACTCAGGCAGATAGTGATTTCATACTGAGAGGAGGAGCACGCGCACCACTAAATGCTGCTGAAGATGTAGCTAGATTAACTAAATATATGTTTAGCACTAAATCACCTAGTGGTTTATTATTTATAGCTAAACAAAATCTTTTATCAAGAGTAGCCCCAAAAACTGAAGCTTCAAAAGGTATTGGATATGCAGGTGGTGCTTTATATGCTGGTGTTTATACACCTATATCAACCCTAGCTCAAGCTGGTGTTGGTTTCTTAGGCGCACATTTAAATAAGCAAGGTATAGACCCATTTGATGGATCTCCTCTTTCTATAAATAAGTATGAGGATGTAGCTAAAGAAAATAATAAACTTGAGGTTAATACTATTCCTGTAGAAAAAACAACAATTGTTCTCACATCAAACCCCTCAGGAGGTGTTACATCTAAGTTAGGTACAACCCCTACTTTTTTACCTACAGAACAGACAACAATTGAAGGAGGATTTAGTAACAGATTATTAAACATTTGGTATAATAAACAATTTAAATTTAGTAACTCTAATGATGTTGATGTTTATGGGGGCGGACCTGGTTCTATTTTAGGAATAGGGAAAACCCGAATTAGATTCACAGACCAAAGAACAGGGGTAAATAACCCTAAACTAGAAAAGTTTTATAGTAAAGGGTTTGATATTTTTAAGGATCCTAGAAATGGTAGTAGAACATTTAACACTGAAATTCTATTAAAAGGAATTACTACTAACTCATCTTATACATCAATTGGAAAATTAGATACAGGTTTAAATCTAGGCTCAGGTGTAAAAGATATATTTGGTTTTTCTATTTCCTCTACCAAATCAGGTAGTTTATATGAAGAATCTCAAGAAAGTAAGGATTTATTAAAAAGTGGTGATCAAAAATTATCAAGAGATCTATTCAATGAAAAAACAGTTGCTCCTAATGATCAACCAACATACCTTTCAAGTTTAAATGATAAATACCCTAAACCCGCCACTGAGTTAAATAAAGCATTCAATATAGAAACAAGACTTGCATTAGGAGATCCAGGTAGAGTAAAAGGAACATATGCTACTGATGTTAAAGAAAAAGAAGATGTATTAGATAAAATAAATGCTTCTCCTATATATACTAAAACGGGGGGTAATACAATTGGAAACCGTTCTAAAGATTTCAACGACCTAGTTGCTTTTAGAATAGGGATTATAAATCCCGAAATACCATCTGAAACAACTTACATGAACTTTAGAGCTTTTATAGATAGTTTCAATGATTCATATGATGCTAGTTGGAAAAGTCAAGAATATTTAGGTAGAGCTGAAAAATTCTATAAATATGGTGGGTTTAATAGAGATATTTCATTATCTTTCACTGTAGTAGCTCAATCTCAAGGTGAAATGCATGGTATGTATCAAAAGTTAAATTATTTAGCATCATCCCTTGCACCTACTTACACTAATTATGGGTATATGGCTGGAAATTTGGCACAATTATCTTTTGGAGATTATATTTATGAACAAACTGGATTTATATCTAGTATTTCATATGAAATCCCACAAGAATCATCTTGGGAATTATCTTTAACTCCTTCAATAGGTATAGCAGGTACTCAAGCAGATAGAAATGAGAAAAATCCTGATGAATTACCATACATGATTAAAGTAAATGGGTTTAAATTTACCCCAATACACCAATTCAGACCAGAAATTCAACCAAATCCAGGAAAAGGTATTGGTAAGAGATTTATAACTAATGAATTACGATTTTATACAGACGAGAAAGGAGAAATAACAAATGGCCTCGAATGGATGGGTGATATTAAAGAAAAATAAATGAAAAGATATCAACAACAACCTATATCAATAGATTCACAACCTCTTAGATATACAACAACTAAATATCCAGAGATTAGTAGAGATATTAATGATGTGTACGTTAACACAACTATGGGAGATCGTTATGATATTTTAGCACAAACATATTATGGAGATTCATCCTTATGGTGGATAATATCTTCTGCAAATCCACAATATGCAGATGCATCTCTTTTCCCACCTAGAGGAATACAGTTAAGAATACCTGCTCCAAATAGAGTAGCAAATATTCTTGGTAATTACGAAGCTTTAAATAGAAATGAAATATAAAATAAGTTATGGGAAATATTGTAGGAGAACAAATACCAAGTTACACTGCCAATCAAATAAATAAAAGACAAGAAATTCATGGTAAAACCTCAGGAAGAACACCACAAGAACTTACAGTTTTAAATTCTAATACTTCATGGGTTAAATTAGCCTCTGGAGTATCTGTAAATAAAGACAAATTAAAAGAATTAGAGCTAAATGAAGACCTTTCAGGTATGACTTTAGCTAGAGAAAATATATTATTTGGAGGTACATCTAGCAAACCTGTGCAAACATCCTCAACAAACTCCCCTGTTTCTTCTCCTAAAAAATACTCTAAATCCCCAGTAGCAGGTTATGAACATACTGAAGATTTTGGTATTGTTCCTATGCCTGGAATAGAAAGTATTTCAATTAAAAACCTAAATAGAGGATCTATAAAGAAAGCAAAAATCAAAATTAAAGTTCATAGTAGAAGTCAATTTGAAATAATAGATACTTTATACTTAAGATTAGGATACACAGCTTTATTAGAGTGGGGAAATGCTAATTATATTTCTAATAAGGGTAAATTTAAAACTGTCAGAACTACCCTAGTAGAAGATCCCAAGAGATTTTTCAATATAGATTTTGAAAAAGACAGATCATGGAGAGATATTCTCCCATCAATTAATTATTATAGAGATAAATATGATGGTAATTATGATGGTTTCTTAGGTAAAATCTCTAACTTCAGTTGGGACTTCAACCCAGATGGGTCTTATGATATAGACCTAGAAATGATTAGTATGGGAGATATTATAGAATCCCTTAAATCAAATGTTTCTATCTCTCCAATCTTTAAAACCTTCATTGAGAATTATGCAGCTGAAAGAGAAGATGAAGAAGATCAAGAAGGTTTTATAACTCCTTATGATAATAGTAATCTTATAACCTCCCTATTATTTTTATGGAAATATAGAAATAAAGAGATAACTGGACCAAACCCAGGTGCTTCAGTAACAGTAACCCCAGGAAATGGGATTAAGGGATATGTTGGTAGAAAGCTTTATCCCCAAACCGTTATTGGTAGTGGAGGTATATTTCAATATTATGTTAAATTCAAAGAAACCACCCGGGTATTTTCTACGGTGGGTTCGGTTAGTGCTGGTAATTTTAATATTATAGAAACTGATTCTGTAAATACAATTATAGGGACTCTAGATGGTGAAAACACTACCAGAAGATTCCCTCCCCCACTTGCAGAAGGAATTGAAATATCTGAAACTGTATATGAACTTAGAAAATCTCAGACATCAACAATCACAGATGAAGAATTAGTAAAAGAAGAAATATTAGATATTGTAGATTTCATGTCCCCAACTAATATTCCCTCCACTCCTGTTATTCGTTTAAATACCAAACCTGACCCTGCTCATTATATTAGATTTAAATATTTGTTACAATTTATTAAAGATAGGATTGTACCTAGCATAAAATCTCCTGGAGGTGTTAACACTCCTCTATTTAGAATAGATGATACTATTGGTGTAGGTGATATAGAAGTTGGGAATTATATGTTTACTCTCCCTAACCAGGTTTCACTTGACCCAAGAGTATGTATAGTTAGGAATGATTCAGTATATAAAGTTAGAACCCCAAATACCCCAGCTAAGTTTCTTCCTGAATTACCACCATTTAGGTTAGTAGATGATAAACCCTCTACCCCACACCAAAATCACGCTTATCTAATGAATGTTTACCTTAACTTTGATTTTGTGGTAAGTAGTTTAGATTCAAGTACAGATGATAGGGGTGATGTTGGATTATTTGGGTTTATTAACTCTTTATGTGAGGGGATAAATAAAGCAATGGGTGGGATAAATAACCTAGAACCTGTAATAGATGAATCTACAAATATACTTAAAATTATAGACTCCTCCTTATCTAAAAGTAAAAAAAGAGGAGCATATGGTTTAGAAGTTGTAGGATACAACCCAGACTTTAATTCTTCAACATTCTTAAGAAATATAAATCTAAAAACAGCTATTACACCTGAGTATGCTACTATGATGACGATTGGAGCAACTGCTGGTGGGTATGTTAAGGGAGTAGAAGCTACCGCTTTCTCAAATTGGAATAAAGGCTTAATAGATAGATTCAAAACAGAAGTTACTTTAACCGATAATACCTCCACCTCAACCTCATCTACAGGGTCATCAGATGGAGATGAAGCAGAACAAAATTACATAGATTATTTGAAACAGTATGTATCATGTTATGGTATTACCCCAACAATTGGATGGAAAAATGGTAGAGTATACTTTAAATTCGTTGATGATGTTATAGGAAACAATATCTCCATAGTTACTGAATATTACAAATTCCTCCAAAACAAAAATGATAAAGGAAATACAATTGGGTTCATCCCCTTCAAATTCAGTTTTGATATGGATGGTATATCAGGATTTAAGATATATAATCAACTCCATGTTTCTACTAGATTCCTTCCTAGAAATTACGGTAATACACTTGATTTTATTGTAACAGGTGTAACTAATAATGTAAAATCTAATGATTGGACTACTTCAATTGAAACTATGGTTATTCCTGTAACTCGAGATACTAAGGGTGTTGAAAAAAATATTACAAAGTTAAGTGAGGGTGTACTTAATTACACATCTCCAGCTGGTGGTAGTGGTGGTAGTGGTGGTAGTGGTGGTAGGGGATATACCCCAGGATCTACATACTCTCCTCCTACATACAAACCTGTAGCAGGTGGTTGGAGTTGGACACAACCTGGTACTAGTGCATTAAATATTTCAAGAGGTCCTGTTTTACAAGGTTATGATTTAGCCCCCCACCATGACTCATCCCCATCATTATATTTAACTGACTCTAACCAAAAATTTGGTATTTGGACTAGGAGGGTATGGAAAAATGCCACCCACCCAGGTAAACTTATGATAGTTGGGGATGCTTCAGCCACTAGAGTAGAAAATGGACAAGAAACCCAATACCCATGGATACCATCTCCAGTAAGTGGTATTGTTACATTTGCTGGTCTATATAGCCCAGGAAGTAATGGTCAGCAGGTGTCCGCTATCCATATTAAATCATCAGCAACAGGTCATTCTTATAGGTTTTTGCATGGTTCAGATATCCAATTTAATACAAATGATACAATTAAGGCTGGAGATTATATGTATAGACAAAGCGATAAAGGATCAGCAGGAGCAATCCATGTCCACTATGAATTCCCTGATGATAAAGTGTGGTTAATTAATGAGTGGATTAGAAAAATGATTACTAATGATCCATCCTATAATCACTCTACTCCACCACCCTAATATAATTTAATTAAAAAATGACTTATTATCCTAAATCCCAAATAAAACCTAATCTATATACTAATGGAAATGAATATATATTCCCACTTACTGAGGAAGAATATATAGGATACTATTATGAAGTTTCTACAGGAGATACATTTACAGGAAAACACCCAGATGATGGACCTAATAAACGTATTATACTTGATGACCATTCTATTATGGATATTGGAACAGGCATTACATTAGATGGGAATGAGGTAAAAGGCACAATCTACCCCCCAGAAACTCCAAATGATGTAATTCAAAAATGGGGGCATGGGTATTATCCTGGAGAGCCTAGATTCAATTATCGCTCTATCCCTACTCCAATCCAAACCAGACCAACTAAGAAAGATTATGATTTAGGTGTATTCTCAAGATATATTGCTAAAAAGAACAATGAAAACACCTACGTAGAAATCAATAAAGAACAATTCTTCAAATTCCAAAATAGAGATGAGGATGTTGCTTGGGATTTATACACACCAAAAGAAATACTTTGGCAAATAAAAGGAGACAAAACACAAACATACACAACTAATAGAAACATAATTAAATTAGTT
>Ga0181373_1000350_pt1 | contig 10364 bp, 18 predicted proteins | sample LowvirmetaG_3_FD_130159 | JGI IMG/M metagenome (GOLD analysis project Ga0181373, IMG submission 130159) | Marine viral communities from the Subarctic Pacific Ocean - Lowphox_09 viral metaG | ecosystem: Environmental > Aquatic > Marine > Oceanic | place: Subarctic Pacific Ocean | collected... | reverse complement strand
TGGTATGGGTCATGGTGTTAAAATGGGTACAGCTGGTAGACTATTAGTTAAGGTATTTGTAAATAAACATAATGATTTTATTAGAAATGGTGATGATTTAAAATATAATTTGAAACTAACCTACCCTAAGCTAGTTTTAGGTGATAAAATAGAAGTACCAACAATAGATGGTAAAAAGATTAGGGTTACAATTCCAGAGTACAGTAATATTGGTGATAATTTACGAATTACTAATAAAGGATTACCAAAATACAATTCTAATGCTACAGGTGATATGATAATTGTTTTAGATATTGAAATGCCAGATAATATAAACGAAGACGAAAGAGAAGTTATAGAAAAATTAAAAAATATTTCAGAATAACTTGCATATAAATAATAAAAGATTTATATTTGCTAAAAATAAAACATGAGTGGAGATAAAAAAGTAAGTGTTGGCCCAAGTTTAGGTGTGGTAATTTTCATCGTATTTTTGGTACTTAAATTAGCTGGGATTGGTGAGGTAAGTAATTGGTCATGGTGGTGGATTGTTTGTCCATTGTTTATTCCGATAATTGCATCATTAACTGTGTTAGGCTTAGTAATTATTTTCGCTTTTATAGTTTCATTTTTTAAAAAATAAATTAATTAATAAATAAATTAAAATTTTATGGCAAAGTACGAAGAACCATTTAAAGACACACAAGAAATTTTCGAAGGTGTAATTGCAAACGCAGACCTTGAGAGGTATGTTAACATCAAATTATTAAGTGACAACAAATCAAAGACGATTACTAAGGTTGTTAAAGCGAATCCACTATTAAAGTTTGAAACTAAAAATGATTTATACATTTTTGTTAATGAACAAGTTTTTGAACAACTAGAAGGTTGGCAGAAATTAATTGTAGCTGAAGAAGCTTTGGCTGGTGTTTATTTTGATGCAGAAAAAGATAAACTAGAAATTAAAAAGGGTGATGTTGAAACATTTTCTGGGTTACTATCTAAGTATGGTTATGACAGATATGAAGTTGTTAGAGAATCAATAAAAACTCTATATCAAGTAGAGAAAGAAGAAGCTGAGGTATAATGACTAGAGAAGACGTTGCGGAATATAACGAAGAAGCATTAATCTGTGATGGTTTCGATGAAGCCATCATAGGTGTTGCTGAGAGAATAAACTTAGGACCAGTAGCAGCATATAGTGTTGAAAAAATAATAGAAATACTGATGGAGAGAGATGAAATGACATATGAAGATGCTTATGAATATTTCTCTTATAATGTTATTGGTGCTTGGATGGGTGAATATACACCTGTTTTTATTTACACAAATCAAGAATAGAGATGAAAGAACAGTTATACAAATTATTAAGAACTAAGGCATTATCTGAAAAAGAGCAAGCCTTAACAACTTTGAAATTATTAGCGGAATACCCAGCTGGTATTGGTGACCACTCTACTAATGACTTTTATAGTAATGCTGAAGAAGCTTTACAGGTATTAGTTGATGCTGATGATAAGTTAGCATGTTTAGATAAATATAAACAAACTTTATTTAATAGTTAGAATATGTTAGATTTTTATAGTGAATTTAAGAAATATGCCCATTTACATATGGGTATTGATGAAATGAAATTTCGTGATTGGGATAACCTACAAACGAATATGTATAATAATGTACAGGTAAGTGGGTCATTAACACCATACATTCTTGAAGAAAGAGAGATGAGAGTTACTCAAATGGATATCTTCTCAAGACTTATGATGGATAGAATCTTATGGGTTGCTGGACCAGTTAACGACCAAATGAGTACTGTTATACAAGCACAGTTAATGTTTTTAGATAACTTAGAACCAGGAAAAATGATTACAATGCATGTTGATTCACCTGGAGGTTCAGTTAAATCTGGGTTAAGTATGGTGGATGTAATGAATTATGTTTCATCAGATATACAAACAATTAATACTGGTATGGCAGCTTCTATGGGGTCAATCCTATTAGGTGCTGGTACTAAAGGTATGAGATACTCTTTGCCCAGTTCAAAAGTTATGTTACATCAAGTATCTTCTGGTGCGCAAGGTCATGTTGAAGACATGAGAATTAGTATTAATGAAGCTGAGAAGTATAATCAAAAGTTATTTGGTATGTTAGCTGAATACTGTGGTAAAGAACTTTCAGAAGTATTAGCTGATTGTAATAGAGATAACTGGTTAACTGCTGATGAAGCCAAAGATTATGGTATCATTGATGGTGTAGTAGTTAATAAATAAAAATAAAATCGGGTTGTTACTAATAAAATAAAAAGGAGACAAATATGGAAACAATAATTTTAGTAACAGTCTTATCAACACTAGGTGTAGTTGCAATGGTAACATCCATTGTGGTTATGGCTTTTAAGTTGAGAAATAAGGTTGACGGTAATAGTTTCGAAGATGAAGTAAAAACTATTTATAATGAAATCTACACAAATATCCAAGCTTTAGAGGGTAGACTTGATAATGAATCTGAATCAATACGTAGAGAGTTAAATGATAGATTCGATAGTGCTGATAGACAATTAGAACATGAATTCTCTAATATACATCAGAAAATGAATAATGAGACTGAAGAGATTAGAAGAACAATCGATTCAAGACTTGACAAATTAGATTCTAAACTTGTTAATGGTATTAACAATTTAAAAAAAGAGTTAGAATTTAATGAGGTTAAGAATAAAATAGGTGGGGATATCCTTACTAATTAATAAATAATAAAGCGACAACCCGATTTTAAATGAGGATTTCGAAAGATTTCCTCATTTTTTTTTTACAAACTACTTGACTTTAATATTATATTATATTATATTTGTGCATATTAAAAAAAATAGTTCTTTAAAATATGGGGCAGACTGGTTATTGATTATTTATAGTCGTGATTAGTAAGCATGCAGTGTTAGATTGGAAACACTTTAATTACCTATCATTTTTCTAGATGGAAACGAGTTTGACATCGATGAAAACTTCCTTGACACTGCTTCAGTAGAAGTTGGTGCGGGAGAGGTTGCATTCGCCTAACCGAGTAATGCTGATGGTGGTAATCCACCAACCCTCCTTGATATTAGAGTATAAATAATATCCAGAAGATTAGTTATCAGTAAACCGAACTGTAATAAGGGAACTGTTAAACTTTGCTGGGATTAGAAACCAGATAAGCATGTAGAAATCTCTTAATGAGTAAATAAGACTTCGGTTCGAATCCGAACTGCTCCACTGCTATAAGCATTCCATTTTGACTTCGCCATATGGAAATAAATAAGCCCACAATTGTGGGCTTTATTTTTGCTTATTATTAAATAATAAATAAAATACTTATCATTTTATTTTATACTTGACAAATGTAAAAAAATAACGTATATTTGTCTCATTACAATTAAAAAAAACAATTATTATGTCAGTTATTAAAAAAGACAGTACTGTAAAAGTACATTACACAGGAAAATTTAAAAATAATGAAGTTTTTGACTCTTCTAAATTAATAGAAGGTACAAATTTCGTAGACAAAGACCCTATTGAAGTTAAGTTAGGTGAAGGTATGGTTATACCAGGATTTGAAAACGCTTTGGAAGGTATGTCAGTTGGTGAAACAAAAACAGTAACTATTCCTTCAAACGAAGCTTATGGACCTATCAGAGAAGATAGTTACCAAGAAGTGGAAAAAAAGTTTGTACCAGATACAGTAAAAGAAGGTGAAATGCTTCAAGCCAATGGACCAAATGGTGCTATGACTGTTATGGTTAAAGAAGTTAAAGAAAGTACAGTTGTATTGGATGCTAATCACCCACTAGCTGGTAAAGATTTAGTTTTTGATTTAGAAGTTGTTGCTATTTCTTAAGTTTTTAAAGTTTAAAGTTATTAAAGGGTCTCACATTTGTGGGACCTTTTTTGTATTAGGTGATATTTATTAATACAAATAAATAAACTTTAAAACTAAAACTATGAAAGAATTTATAAAAGATATCTTAACTGAAGATAAAAATGACAACAAGTTTTCATCAAAGAAAACTATGGGTATTATAGGTGGTTTATTAGCATTTTTAGGATTCATTGTTGATGGATTTCATTTTTATGAAATTGACCAAGCAATGTTTGACTCAATACTAATATTCTCTGGTACAATGCTAGGCGCTTCAATAGTGAAGGCATTCGGAAAAGGCCCAAAAGAAAAGTCTGAGTAAAGTAAATTTTTAATAAAATGGGGTCAGACATCTGACCCTTTTTTATTACTTACCGTTGTTACTAGTCTGTGTAGTGTTATTTGACTCGTTTACAGAGTTAGTTTGTGGTTTAGGTTTATTTTTTTTCTTACATCCGCATCCCATAATGTTAAAGTTTTTTTTTTAATTATTATTCTATTTATAAATAAATATCATTTTATCTTAAAATAAAGTCTAAAATGTTTATTTTATTAAATAATAAATGTATATTTGTGTGAATAATAAAGTTAATACCAATCCAAATGTTAAAAATACCAGTAAAAAAAGGTAATATTGAGAAAGCCTTAAAAATGCTCAAAAGAAAAGTTAGAAATGTTAAACAACTTGAAGAACTAAGAGATAGGAAAGAGTATGAAAAACCTAGCTCTAAAAAAAGAAAAGAAATAATTAAAGCTATTCACGAACAAAAGAAAGTAGAAGATGTTTAATTGGTTTAAAACATTCAACGTTACAATATTGGATGAGAAATGGACTATTGTAAAAGACAATGTCAAAATAAAGTTTGTCCCAAGAACCCACGAGTTAATATTCTTAGAGGAAGATAACAAATATTATAAAGTTATAAACGTAATTTATAATATAAAAAATGGTCAAGACGTTTATATTGTTATTGAGCAGTATACTGATGATGTTGGGTTAATAGAAAAAAAAATTAATTAAAACTTGACAAAACAAAATATAACTACTATATTTGTATTGTAAATTTGTTTTATTATAATGGTTTTTTATTAAAAAACCTAGGTTAAAGAATGGTTGCAGCAAGTGCTAACTTTAAATTTAAATGTAAACAAAGAACGCCATTCTGAAAAAATAAATTAAACATAATAATGTTTTATTGAAAGTCCTCACTTAGGTGGGGATTTTTTTGTTTTAACTTGATTGTGTTAAAAATATCTTATATATTTACAAAAAATTAAATATATTATGAACGAAACACCAAAATTATTGATTATTGGAAATGCAAGGCATGGAAAAGATACATTTGCTGAAATCCTTAGAGATGAGCATGGAATGACATTCGAATCATCATCACAAGCTGCATCGGATATATTCCTATATGATTTATTAAAAGATAAGTATGGGTATGAAACCCCAGAAGAATGTTTTGAGGACAGACATAATCACAGACAAGAATGGTATGAAGCTATTTGTGAATATAATAAATACGATAAAGCAAGATTGGCTAAGGGTATTTTGGAGAGAACTGGTTGTTATGTTGGAATGAGAGATAGAGAAGAGATTAAAGAATGTGTCAAACAAGAATTATTTGATTTAATTATATGGGTTGATGCTTCTGAAAGATTACCAGGAGAACCAGCAACATCATTTAATATTGATAAGAGTTGTGCTGACATTATTATTATGAATAATGGTAGTTTAGAAGAACTAATCGATAAAACTAATAGATTAGGTAAAATTTTAAAAGGTAGTTATAATAAACATGATGGACCTTCAATTAATTGGGTGGATAAATTAGTTAGAGATAAATAAAAAAAAATACTTGCATATATAAAACATTATTCATATATTTGTGTTGTTAATAAATTATTAAATTAAAAAAAAAGTTATGTTTACAAAAGAAATCAGTAAAACTAGAACTGCTAAGAGCAGTTACACTCAAAGTTTAAAAACTCTAGAGAGTTATTTAGACTCTTTTAAAAGAGAATTTACCACAACAATGGTTATGGATTATGGTGACACAGTTATCTCTATTAGAAACGTTATCATTACACCATCACTAGCGACTAAAATTTTAGAAGACCATAATAACAGGAACAGAAAGAAAAACAATAATAATATTAACTACTTGGCTAAACAAGTTGTTAATGATAATTGGATTGCTAACGGAGAGACAATCACTTTTGACATTAATGGTGACCTTAACAATGGTCAACATAGATTAGAAGCTATTATTAAAACCAGTACTCCAATGGAAGCCTTAGTTGTGACTAACTTAAGTTTAGAAGCTTTTAAAACTATTGATACTGGTTCACTTAGAAGTGGTTCTGATGTACTAAGCATTGAAGGTGTTAGTAATTCAACACATATGTCAGCTATGGTTAAATTTATATTTGCATTTAAGATGGGTAAATATAGTGCTAATAGACATCACCATAGAACACTAAGTAATACAGAATTAATCGATTATTATTATGAGTTAGATGAAGAAAAACTTTATAAAGCGTTTCAATTCTATAACAAAGTTAGAACTGGAAACTCTAATATTATCACACCAACATATATTAGTGGGTTTTATTATTTACTAAATGAAATTGATGCTGAAAAATCTGAGCAGTTCTTGACTATGTTATGTCAAGGTATTAACTTAACTCAAGATTCACCAGTTATGGCACTTAGAAATAAACTTATTAGAGCTAAGGTTGATAAGAACTATAAATTAACAAATGAGGAGTTATTAAAAAATCTAACTTATGCTTGGAGTAAATTTATTAACAATAAAAAAACTAAATCACTTAAATTACCAGAGAATTATGAAGTTGGTTTAGATACTCAAATTAATTTAGATATTAAATAAATATAGTTATGGCAAACGAATTAAAAAGTTGGATTACAGTTAAAGCTAATGAAGATACCTTAAAGTTTGTTGATTCTTTAGTCACTAAAGCTGAGGAGCGAATTGAAAATGATACTTATGGTGTAACAGCATTTGCAAAAGCATTCTATAAAGATGTTGAATATGGAAAGAATGGTGGTGTAATGTATAATTGGGCGCTTGATAAGTTAGGTTCTAAATGGACTTATTTAGAAGATGTCCAAGATGAAGCCGAATTTTCAATTGTATCGGCTTGGTACCCACCAAAAGAGTTTTTGATTCATTTATATAAACTATGTGTTGAATTAGATGAAAATACAGAAATTGAAGTAGTATATGAGGATGAAACATATAGTCCAGTTGGTGCTATAGTTATCAAAAAAGATAGAGATGGTTCTCCTTGTATATGGGAAGAAGAAGAAGGTGGTATAGAAAATCCACTTGATGATATGGAATGGGATGATGAAGGCTATGAGGATGCATCCCAGGAGTTTTATGATGGACTTTACGAAACTAAACAAAAACTTCTAAAAGAATGTCATGAGTTGATACTTACTGATGGTGAAGTAATTCAGTAAGACAATTTTTTATTAATAACTAATTATAATTAAACCTCATACGATAGTATGGGGTTTTTTATTTATATTAACATATTTATTAGTATGGGAAATAACACTGTAAAACGATTACTTAAAGAGAGTCTAAATTTAGAGTATTTTATTAAAGAATTAGATTCTAGATTAGATTTCTCATCATTTAAAATGAATGATGACCTACAACCAGATATTTGGGATTCTGAGGGTAACATGAAAGATGATATCAGAACCAACCTAATTAAGATAGCCGATAACTATTGGGAATCTTTAGATTTAGGTTTTGAATATGAAGATATAACACTTACTGGTTCTTTAGCAAACTATAATTGGTCTAAGTATTCAGATGTTGACCTACATATTATATTAGATATTAATAAATTGGGTGATAACAAAGAAATGGTTAAAGACTTGTTGGATGTGAAAACAAGAAAATGGAATTCAGACCATGATATTACCATTAAGGGGTTTGAAGTAGAGTTATATTTACAACCACATGACATAAAACATTTTGCGACTGGTGTTTATTCAGTTATGAATGATGAATGGAATATTGAACCCAAAAAAGAAGTTGTTTCATTAGACAAGGAAACAATTAGAAAGAAATACAAAGACATTGTAAAATCCGTAGAAGAAATTGAAAAGGATAAAGACAATGAGAACGTAATTAATAGAGTTGATAAACTTAAAGAAAAAGTTAAAGCTATGAGATTAGCTGGGCTTGAAGGTGATGGTGAATATAGTGTTGAAAATATTGTATTTAAATTACTAAGAAGAAACGATATAATGGAAAAACTAGGTGACTTATCTACTGATGCATATGATGATGAATATACAATAGACGAGGAACTATTAGAAGAAGGGGTTAAGGATTGGTTAATAGCTGGTTCATTAGCTTTAGCAACTTTTGCACCTAACAGTGTCATTGCTCAAGAATACAACGATGGAGATGATAATGTTAAAGAAAAAATATTTAATAAAATAAAAGTTGCAAAAGAAAACGGAAACGAAAAAGCGACAGTATTATTCAATAAAATAAAAGCTCAAGTCCAAAAGACACAGAAAACAGACTTCCAAAAAGAAATAAAAGAACTAGTAGACGATGGATATAAAGTTAAACTGGGTTCAGATGTTAATTCATTTGAGAAAAAGGCTGAAAAAAGTGGGGGTATTCAAAAATCAGAAGGAGCTGGAAATCATTATCTAAACGTTAGAGCTAAAGAAAACCCAAAAGGATTTTTAGAACTAACAAAAGGTAATAATACGGTTATTTTCTTTTATAAATAAAATATATTATATTTAAAGCGGACATAATTAATGAAAGAAAGAATAAAAATATTACTTAGAGAATCTACCAAGAAAGGTAAGATGCAATATCAAATTAGATATATTGATGGTCCAGTATTTTATAAGAGAACAGAGGGTGATGATAAATGGTCATTCACAACCGCTGAAGAATTCGCTAATAATGTGTGTGATGGTGAATTAATTAAATGGGATAAAAAAGATTAACTTATTAAATTTGTTACAACATGGGGTTTAATAAAAAACATGTGCATTCAGACACCATAAAAAGTTTCATTGAAAGTGATAATTTAAATAGTTTAATTAAAAGTATAAAAAAAGCTGATGCTGTATTTACATCTGACGAAATTAGTAGCAAAACTATAGATATTATATATAATAATGAGCTTAGTGAAGACGATAAACCTAAAATGATTAGGAATTTGTTTATATTATAATTATATTTACACAATATGAAAAATAAAATCAAAGAAATACTTAGAGAAAGTTTTGTTTTAGAATCTAGAACTAAGATGTCTATACCCATACCAAACGATATTATTAAGATTAAAGAAATATTTGTTAAAAACGGACATAAATTATTCGTTGTTGGTGGTGCGGTTAGAGATGCGTTATTAGGTAAGACACCAAAAGATTATGATTTAGCCACTGATGCTACACCAGATAAAGTTGAATCTATGATGAAAAAAGCTGGGTACAAGACACTAGAAACTGGAAAAGCTTTTGGTGTTATAAATGTATTTACTGATGATGATGAATATGAAATAGCTACTTTTAGGTCTGATATTGGTTCTGGAAGAAGACCAGATAGTGTTAAATTTACAACCATAGACCAAGATGTAAAGAGGAGAGACCTAACAATAAACGCTTTGTTTTATGATATAAACACTGGTGAGGTGGTTGACCTTGTTGGTGGGGTTGATGACCTTAAAAAAGGTATTGTAAGAACTGTTGGTTCCGCTGAAGAGAGATTTGGAGAAGACAGGCTTAGAATACTCAGAGCTATTAGGTTTGCTGGTAGGTTTGGTAGTGGTCTTGACCCAGCTGTAGACGCTGCTTTAAAGAAAGATAATAGTCTAGAAGGTATATCATCAGAAAGAATAAGAGATGAGTTCTTAAAAGGGATTAAAACAGCTAAAAGTGTTAAACATTTCTTAAATTTAATTGATAGTTATAACTTATGGGATGGTATATTTCCAGGGTTAACAATAAATAAGTCTGACTTTACAAATGATAATGACCCAATAGTTGTTATTGCTAACTTATTAAAAAATAACGAACCAAATAAATTAAGTAAGACATTAAATAAGTTAACATATTCTTCTGCTGAGAATAAAGCTATTACATTTTTAGTAGCACTACAACAATTTGATAATCCTAATAAAGTGTACACTTTTAAAAAACTACATAATAAATCTGGTGTTGATGATTCTATAATAAATAAGTTTTCTATATTAACTAATTTAGACACTAATTTGATAAAAGCATTCCTTAATTTTGAATTAAGTGTAACAGGAAAAGATGCCCAAGAAGAATTAGGAATTAAACCTGGACCAGAAATGGGACAAGCCATTGAAAAGATGGAGATAAATAACTTTAAAAAGTTATTGTAATATTTATAAATAAAAACTGTTATGAGAAGATTTGACAAGAAACATAATATTGAAAAAGCTAATTTATT
>Ga0181373_1000349_pt1 | contig 10370 bp, 14 predicted proteins | sample LowvirmetaG_3_FD_130159 | JGI IMG/M metagenome (GOLD analysis project Ga0181373, IMG submission 130159) | Marine viral communities from the Subarctic Pacific Ocean - Lowphox_09 viral metaG | ecosystem: Environmental > Aquatic > Marine > Oceanic | place: Subarctic Pacific Ocean | collected... | reverse complement strand
GGAAATCAGATTTTGTCGACCAGATGGTTGTTGGTTATAACAAGAACTATGGCTGGAAAACGGCGTTTGCTAGTCCAGAAAATGTCCCAACTTACCTTCACGCGCATAAGTTAATGCGTAAAACCTGGCAGGGTATGCCAAGTAGAGATGATATTGGTACAGATAGATGGAATCAAGTAGCGGATCATTGTAATGATAATTACTTCCACATTGATATGGAGCGTTATACCTTAGAATCAGTTCTTAAGAAAGGCGCTGAGCTAGTTAAACGTAAAGGCATCAAATGTTTAGTTATAGATCCATATAATAAGGTTAGAGACGTTGATTGTAAGACTGAGGACGTTAACCGTTATACTATGGAATATCTAACTAAGATTGAAATCTTTGCTAAGAAGTTTGATGTGTTAGTATTTATAGTAGCTCACCCTACTAAAATGTATAAAACACAAGATGGTAAAATTGAAGAACCATCAATGTATAATATCAAAGGCGGAGGTGAATGGTACGATGCAAGTTATCATGGTTTATTAGTTCACAGGGACTATGAAGCTAAGACTGTTAAAGCTAAAGTATTAAAAGTTAAATTTCAAAACCTTGGTGAGAATGGTGCTGAAGCTCATTTCAAATGGGAACCAAAGTCAGGTTGTTTCATTCCTCATGAGCAAGTTAATCTTGCTGGCGAGAAAATGCCCTGGGAATAATGCCAAGTTTATATGGCAAACGGGCGAAACCAATGCCAACATATACCGCTAGCGATGAAGAGTGGAAGGCGTATAGATATTGTGTTAGAAACAACATAAGAATATCACCTTATGGAATACAAAATGATACGGATCACTGGCATATAGCTATTAGTTTAGGTCCATATCAAAAATGGGAAAAGCCTAACTTATCACCAAGCAAGTATTGTAGAAAAACAATTTGGGTGGAATATTACAAAATGTGTAAATATTATTATGACAAATATAGAAAATGAATATAGAGGACTTATGGCAGGAATTCTCCACGGAGGATCTGACAAGGAGGATAGAACAGGGACTGGGACGAAGTCTGTCTTTGGAAGAACGATTAAGCATGACATGTCACTTGGCTTCCCTATACTTACAGGAAAGAAGATAAGCTTTAATGCAGCAAGAACAGAATTGCTTTGGATATTACAAGGCAGAACTGATCTTAAGTACTTAGAAGATAACGGTGTTAAGTATTGGAGACCGGATTATGAACGCTCAGGCAGAACAGATGAAACCCTTGGCCCTGTATATGGAGCCCAATGGCGTAATTTTAACGGCACAGATCAGCTTAAACAGCTTGTGTATAGCATAACTACTAATCCAAATTCTAGACGCCTCATGGTCAGCGCTTGGAATCCTGGTCAAATGCCTTTTATGGTATTACCTCCGTGTCATTATGCTTTTCAAGTATATATTAATAACGGCGTTATGGATTTAATGTGGCAACAAAGATCTGCTGATGTATTCTTAGGATTACCTTACGATATTACAATGTACGGTTTGCTGTTAGAAATGTTAGCTAAAGGCGCTAATTTAAAACCCGGTAAACTTATTGGGCAACTTGGTGATTGTCATTTATATAATAATCATTTGGAACAAGCTAAAGTATATTTAGAAAGACCAAAAAGAGTGTTACCGAAATTAGATCTTAAAGAAGGAATATGGTTTGACACGGTAATTGAAAAAATCCATATACCAACAGCTGATAAAATCAAATTATTAAAATACAATCCTTTACCTGCTATAAAAGCAGAGCTAAGTGTTGGTAAATAAATAAAAATATGTACAACATTTATCACATTCCTGGTAAAAAATTGGAGTTACACGTAATCTTAATAAGAGAGTTACGGAACAACAGGGTTATGGTCCAGGCGAATACGAAGTTTTATTTACAAGTGATGATATTAATTTAATATCTAACAAAGAAATAGAACTTCAACAGTCTTATGGCTACAGAAAAGACAGAACATTATATAAAAATTTATTTAAATCAAATATGAGAGTAAACCCAACAGAACAAACAAGCACCTTTCCAATACCTATAAATAAACTTAAGGGCAATCTTATGGATAATATAGGTTTAGAATGGGAAACACCAGACTATAAGTTTAAATTAGAAAAAGAACATATACCCTGGATAATGCAGAATGCAAGAACCTCGATGTTTAATGATGATCGAAGCTATATTTACAATAAGGCTTTCTATGAGGCCTTTTTTAATCCAAAGCATAATCCAAAAGAAAAATGTATAAGTGACGATACGGACTGCGAGAGATTCGATTTAATACGTTCCTGGGCTGCTGAAAGAGGGATATACGATACAGGCAATTCGCATACTCAATATGTTAAGCTTATGGAAGAGGCCGGAGAGCTTGCTCAAGCTTTGCTTAAAAACGATAAACCAGAAATACAAGATGCTATAGGAGATATGGTTGTAGTTTTAACTAACTTAGCTTATCAAGAAAACTTTCAAATAGAAGATTGTATTGATGCTGCTTATGCCGAGATAGCAACTCGCACAGGTAAAATGGTTAATGGAACATTTGTTAAAACAGAATCATTATGAATAAAAAACAAATAGAATTTAGAGACCCAGTAGTTGAACGCGTAGTTGATAAGTTTGTATCAAGATCTGATGTAGGCTTTGCAAAATACGGCGTAACTCTTAACGACGACAAATCAAATTTGTTTGCTTGGATTAATCACTTGCAAGAAGAATTAATGGATGCTGTGTTATACATGCAAAAATTAAAAGAATCAAGCACGGAAGAAATGCAAGAAGCACTATTAAGAAATATTGAAGTCCATGAGGAGACAACCGTATAAAAGAAAGAAGAAGCGTGGTCCTGTTGTAAGCAAAAAAGTTACTTACGATGGGATCAATTTTGCTTCAGGCCTTGAGCGCTATATGTATATGGCTTTAAAGAAAGCAAAGATTAAAGCCAAGTACGAAGGAGAAACATTTGTTTTACTTGCTGGTTTTCATTTTGAAAACGAAGTATATGAAAGACAAGCTAATGGCAAAGGCGATTACAAAAATAGAGGTTGCAAACGCATATTACCTATTAAGTATACACCAGATTTTATTGGCGATGATTTTATAATAGAAACAAAAGGTAGAGCTAACGAATCATTCCCAATGCGTTGGAAGTTGTTTAAAAGATTAGTTATGAATCAATTTCCTAACGTAACATTGTACAAACCACAAAATCAAAAAGAATGCGACGAGACAATAAGCATAATCCTTTCGAAGCGAAAAGGATAGCTAGACAGAAGTATGCCGAGCGTCAAATTGATAAGTTTGTTAAATGGAGCTGGGAAGTACGAGGCAAAGTTAAATATAAAGAATTAGTAGAAGTAATGGATAAATACAATATAAAAGTATATGAATAAACAAAACAAGCCCGATTGGGCAATATCATTTGGGTTCTACCCAGGCGTATTAATAGGCATGAGAACTTATGAGGAAGACAATCAAACAACGCATGTATTTTACTTACCGTTTATTGACTTAGCTATTGAAATATATAAGTAATGGGACTGTTTGATGAGCGCATAGCGTATAAACCATTTGAATATCCTGATTATTACACGGAAGGCTGGCTGAAACAGGCACAGGCATTCTGGTTACATACAGAGATATCAATGCAAAGCGATATTAAAGATTGGAAAGAAAAATTAAATGATAAAGAAAAGAATTTGGTCGGTAATATATTACTCGGCTTTGCGCAGACGGAGTGCGCGGTTTCTGATTACTGGACACAGAAGGTAGTTGGATGGTTTCCGAAACACGAAATACAACAAATGGCAATGATGTTTGGATCGCAAGAAACAGTACATGCTGTCGCATATAGTTATTTAAATGAAACACTTGGTCTTGAAAATTATGAAGCCTTTTTACATGAGCCTGCAACTGCTGAAAGGTTTGATAACCTGGTGGCTTATGGCGGGGCAAGCTCTGTTGGTATTGGGAAGTCTCTTGCTGTTTTTAGTGCTTTTGCTGAGGGGGTTAGTTTATATTCTGCTTTTGCTGTTCTCTATTCTTTTCAATTAAGAAATTTATTGAAGGGTATCGGGCAACAAATGAAATGGAGTGTGCGAGATGAATCTTTACACAGTAAAATGGGTTGTAAATTATTTCGCGATATGTGCAGCGAAAACAATCAATTGCTAAATTTATGTAGAGAAGATATTATTACTGCCGCTAAAACAATGATACAGCTTGAGTGTAAGTATATAGATAAAATGTTTGAAATGGGCGACATTGAGGGCATTAAAGCGAATGATTTAAAACACTTTATAAGAAAAAGAACAAATGAAAAACTGGTGGAACTTGGTTATGTTGATCTTGGCTCGTACTTCCCGTATGACAAAAATGCAGCGGCTAATCTTGATTGGTTCTATCATCTTACCGGCGGGGTCACTCATACTGATTTTTTCGCGGTTAGGCCGACGGATTATTCGAAAGCTAACGAAGGCGAAGACTTTGAGGACATCTGGTAATTGGATAGGTATAACACAAGATGATATAGATGATATATATAAAAGATAATTTTTTACCTAAAAATTTGTATAATGAATTATTAAATTATAGCGATAAATTTGAAGAAGTTAAAACTCCGGGTAAGTCCTTTTGGATAAAAGAATTGCCTGGAGAATTTTCAAGCTATATAACAAAAAGATTAGAATCATTAGAGGGTAAAAAAATTAAAAATATATTATGCTTTTTACGTGAAGCAAAGCAGGGTCAAGACAATCAATGGCGTATACATAATGACACCATAATAGAAGGTCAACAACCAGATCGAGCTGTTGTGCTATACATTAAAAGTAATGAAGATAAACTAAGTGGTACAGCTTTTTGGGAGCACGAAAATTACGGCCATACTTATATAAAAACAGAAAAGGAGGAATTCAATCGAATGCTAATAGAAGATGCAAACGATAAATCTAAATGGAAATTAAATTCTGTTGTAGGGTATAAGGATAACAGACTATTGTCGTATCCGTGTTATTACTTCCATAGCAAATACCCAAATGAATATAAAAATCAAAGAATAGTATTAGTAATGTTTTATAAATATGAAGACACAGAAGCAAAGTAGAGTAGATAGTTTAGAGAAAAGGATGGCAGCAACTACAAACGTACTGCAGCACATGATGAATGAACTGTCTTATATTAAAGATTTATGCGTAGGAACGCTAGAAACAATTAAACAAATGCCTGATTATGAAGAAGCTATCAACAAGCTTAAGGAAAAAGTGGCTGCAGAACCTGGTGAGACAGAAGAAGCTGACGCCGATAGAAAGACTTTCGAGTAGATTAGGATATATGGGGACAGCATTTATGATGTTATCCCCTCATATCTTGCCAGATCAAACTGGAATGATTACATATATTATAGCAGGTATAATATCAATACCTCAAGTATTTGTAGCAAAACAATGGAATTTAGTAGCTGTTAATTTAAACGTAGCAATAGCCTACACAATATTATACTTATCATAATGTGGAATGAAAACTGGAAAAAAGGTGAGGATTACCCGGCATGGGGTAATAACGACGTATACAAAAAGACTATATCCGGGGGATATTTATTATACGACGAATCACCGAGAGACGCTTACATGCGGGTTGCTAAAACAGTTGCTCGCAGATTATATAAGCCAGAAATGGCGGAAACTTTTTTTGAATATATCTGGAACGGCTGGTTATGCTTGGCTTCGCCGGTTCTTAGCAACACTGGTACCGATCGCGGCCTGCCTATTAGTTGCTTTGGTATTGATGTTGCTGACTCGATACAAGACATAGGGCAGAAAAATTTAGAGATGATGCTACTCGCTAAGCACGGCGGTGGAGTTGGCATCGGTGTAAATCAAATTAGACCCGCTGGCGCTAAAATTACAGGTAATGGAACATCAGACGGAGTTGTCCCCTTTTGCAAAATATACGACTCAACAATTCTTGCAACTAATCAAGGATCAGTCAGAAGAGGAGCTGCTTCTGTCAATATTAACATTGAGCACGACGATTTCGAGGAGTGGTTGGAAATCAGAGAACCTAAAGGAGATGTTAACAGACAGTCGCTTAATCTACATCAGTGCGCAGTTGTTGGTGATAAGTTTATGCGACGCCTTGAACAAGGAGATCCGGAAGCGCGGACTAGATGGAGTAAACTTATTAGAAAGCGAAAGGCAACTGGAGAACCGTATATACTGTTTAAAGGAAATACTAACAAAGCAAATCCAAAAGCATATAAAGAAAACGGGTTAAAAGTACATATGACAAATATATGTTCAGAGATTACATTACACACGGACGAGAATCATAGTTTTGTATGTTGTTTGTCGTCATTAAACTTAGCTAAATATGAAGAATGGAAAGGTACTAACCTTATATACGACGCCATATGGTTTCTTGACGGCGTTATGGAGGAGTTTATTCAAAGAGCAAAAGGACTTAGAGGTTTTGAAAATGCCATTCGTTCTGCTACAAAAGGAAGAGCAATTGGGTTGGGTGTACTCGGATGGCACACGTATCTCCAAGAAAAGGGAATTCCTTTTGAAGGTTTGCTTGCTCAGTTTGAAACTAGGAAAATATTTTCGCAAATCAAGATCGAAAGCGAACGAGCGTCTATGGACCTTGCGGAAATTTATGGCGAACCTCTTTGGTGCGCTGGCACTGGCTATCGTAACACCCATCTTAGGGCTATTGCTCCTACTGTGTCTAATAGTAAGCTTAGTGGTAACGTCAGCCCTGGTATTGAGCCTTGGGCCGCTAATGTTTTTACTGAGCAAAGCGCGAAGGGAACGTTTATACGAAAAAATCCGACGCTTTTAAAGTTATTAAGAAAACATAAAATCAATAATAATGAAATATGGGATAAGATACTCGCTGACGGTGGCAGCGTTCAAGGTCTGGCTGAGCTTAGTGATATTACTATGGGGCATGATATACCAGCTAAAGAAGTTTTTAAAACTTTTAAAGAAATAAATCAACTAGAATTAGTTAATCAAGCTGGCATACGCCAACAATACGTAGATCAATCGGTTAGTTTGAATCTTGCTTTTCCAAGTGTTGCTACGCCAAAATGGATTAACCAAGTGCACATGCAAGCATGGAAGAACGGAATAAAAACTTTATATTATACAAGGACAGAATCGGTGCTCCGTGGAGATATAGCTCAACAAGCTATGAATCCTGAGTGCGCTGCTTGTGATGGATAATTAAAAAAGGGGAGGCCGTTAAGCTTCCCCTTTCTTGGTTACAGGATTTTTGGGTATGGTACGCCCGTTTTTTTTATTCCTGTCAATATGTCCACATGACGTGGGGGCTTTTAGTCTTATCGATATCTACATGTATAAATGTTCCGCCCACGCCTATTCTATTAAAACCTAATTTAATTAAAATTTTAATAAGCTCAAATCTTTCTGAAGAAGTGGCGCACGCGATATCTGCGGCTAAGCCTTTTAAATGAGACGATTTAGACGCCCCTCCAACTTTTTCATTATGAGCTTCTGTTCGGTAACCAGAGTTAATTACTATGGGTTTACCATAATTTTTACGGGCGACTTCTAGCATGCTTAGTAATTCCTCACTCATTAATTGGCCACTCCCTTGTACGTCGGGGGAATCAAATTCTTCATAAGTAAAATACTTCATTCTCATTTCTTTTTCTTCCTTTTTATATTAGACGTCCTTTTACCCATCCCAACTCTTTTCTTTTCAGCAACAGCTTTTTTCTTTTCTGACGGGGACATCTCGCTCCAGGTTTTTACAGTCTTGCTGTTTATTCTTTTACTTGGTCTACACTTTTTTGTTTTTTTATTTTTGGTAGATCCACAAGGGTTGCCTTTTTCATCGGTCCACTTTTCTTTAAACCAGCGTTTAAGATTAGCTCCTTTTTGAGTTTTACGAACAGCCATTACTTTTTCTTTTTACCTTTTGCTTTTCTGCATTTTGCTATTGCGCCGCTTGCGTAAGCCGATGGAAATACTTTGTATTGCTTCTTTACTTTATGATAGCATGCGTCTTTTAGTTCGAATGGTGACTTTGATGATTCCATATTAATCTTTTTTAATGTTATATTTTTTACCCATAGCTTCGTAGAAATTTTTTAATTCATCATTTGGTGTTCGAAAAAACACTCTTCTATCTTCAGGTCTAAGGCTGTCAATTACTTGTTGTTTAAACTTTTCTTGTTTTTCTCTGTTTATTCTTCTTGTTTCCTTGGCTTTTATTTTCCCTTGTTCTTTCCTAGCGCCTTGGGCTTCTGTTTTAATTAAATCAAACTCTTCGTTTTTAGCGTTAACATCCCATGTTCGCCAGCCTAAACCTAACGCCATTCTTTGATATGCGGTATTCCTTTTATCAAAAGCCTCAGCAACAGCCTGTGTTTCCATTATTGCTCTATCTAAAGGCACATTTAATGTGGCTGATGCAACATTACCAATAATACTATATGTTGGTGACAAATTAAATTTACCGTCTATTGTAACGTCCCAAGGATGCTTAGCTATAACATCTTTGTCAAATTTATACGTTTGAATGCCAGAGTATATTTTTCTAAGCTTAGATCCTATTGGGGGCGCTATGTTTGCGGCCTCTATGATAGTATATGTATGATCTGCTTTGTATCCTTTTTTATCTTGCTCTAAGAACTTTAATATAGTATTTTTTACAGTAGACACTACAGCTCCATATATACCAGTACCGCGCAATATTGTATCGGTCATACCGTTTAACATACGTGTAAGCTTCTTGTCTTGTGTAGCTTCTCTTTCTTCTTCTGTTTCCTCTTCATCATCAAACCCAGGTATTAAAGCAAATGCTGCGTTTTGCAATGCTGAGAATATTATATTTTGCACGGCGCCATAATAAACAATCTTAGATATATTTGACTTAGCGTCCCCACGGCCATTTACAAGGTCCTGAGCAGCTTTTTTCATCAATCTAGTATATTGCATAGGCGTGTTTTGGAAAGACAATATAAGACGTCCTGCAACGCTTCGCTGTTGTTGAGATACCAATGCTGGATCCCCCGACTGCTGTGACTCGTCTGATATTTTGCTGAAGTCTAAAAATGCTTTTGCTTCAGCGTCTTTTTGAGACATACCTTCTTTTAAATAAGTATTAACTCTGTTGCGATAAAATGTAGCACCACCTGCTGCAATTGCAAAACTATCCGCAATCTGCGTTGGCGTAAACCCTATCTTTAATAAATAAGAAACAGCAGCGCTAGCCTTGTCCTTTGCGTTTTTAGCAGCGTTAGCGATTTCCTGCTCTTGTACATCAGATTTTAAACCTCCTCTACGTTGCTTTAATTTATCAGAGTTAAACAGCATAACGAAGTCTTTCCAGTATTGCTTTTGATTAGCAAATGCTAAACCGGCTTTTAACGGGTTATTATCGCTCCAATTAATAAAGTTAATTGAAGATATGGTTTGTAGCAATGCTGATCTTCTGTTAAAGAACATTATAGTACCAACAGAATTGTTAACCCAATTGTTCCACGCATTAGTAATTTTGTTTGCGCCTGAAGTACGGTTTGTACCGTTTTTCATTGCAAATAAAGAATCCTCAATAGCTTCCCTTAGGTTTGTACCATATACGGCTTCTATTTTATTTAAGTTCTTTTCGCTAAATATAACTTCAGCATTTTCAATAAACTCTGCTAAATATTCTTTTCTGTTTACTTTTTCTGTTAAGCTTTGTAAATCACTAAGTAAAGTTCTAGCATCCCAAAATTCGCCTGGCTCAGTCCATTTATCTTTCTTTGACACAGCTAATAATCCATCTGCATAACCCGATAGGTCTGCGTCATTCCTTACAAGTTTTACTAGTCTAGCTTGATCTCTTTTAGATATACCAGGTATTTCGTAACCAGCTTTGTCCCAAAGATAAACTCTAATAGCAGAATCATATGTATAATCTCCTTCCGGTACAAGTTTATTAATAATTCTTCTAACTGGTTTAAACATTTTATTTAAAGCTCTAGTGTCATTTTTAATTGTTTGACGAGCTCTTTCCATTGCTGCAACACCCTGAAAATAAGGATCCATTAAATTTTGCTCAAAGAAAGCTTGATCAGCTTCACCTTGTTTTCCTTTACCGGCAAACACGTATTGTGTTAATCCTCTAAAGTCTTCTGCGCTTGGCGGAATAAAGAATTTAAATCTACCTTTTGTTTTGCCCCGTCTTCTAGCAACTGCCGCAGAAAATTCTTTAAAATCTTCAACGCCTTTTTGACGTTCAATCATTTTATTAAAGTCTACGTCTAAGCCCATACTATGTTTGACTCTAGCTTGTTGAACCTTGCCTTTGACATCAAAAACATTAAGCACATCTTTGACGGCTTT
>Ga0181373_1000348_pt1 | contig 10373 bp, 21 predicted proteins | sample LowvirmetaG_3_FD_130159 | JGI IMG/M metagenome (GOLD analysis project Ga0181373, IMG submission 130159) | Marine viral communities from the Subarctic Pacific Ocean - Lowphox_09 viral metaG | ecosystem: Environmental > Aquatic > Marine > Oceanic | place: Subarctic Pacific Ocean | collected... | reverse complement strand
TATGCTGAATACTATACTAATAATGATGATAACGTATACCCTGATAAGGACGCTAATTTTTCTGGATGGGTACTATAATAAAAGTAAGATACAAACCTAAACAACAAAACATAGTTAAGTTAAAAAACTATTTAGAAAGGATGTATAACAAAAACATAAAAAAGTAATTATATATATATGGCTAATAACATAAATTGGGGTTCAATATATTGTCAAATGATAACTGATTCAGGATTTGGTTCTGATACAGCATATTCTACAAACTATATACCTGATATTTCAGCACCTTCGTGTTGGGGTACTTTTGAGTTAACCGCAGATTTAACACAAATATCTGGTACACCATTTTTAGCCGATACAACGAATTATAAAGCAGATGCAACACAAATATAAAATTTAAACAATGGCTAAACAGGTTATTAATATTGGGACTACAGCAAACGATGGTACTGGTGATCCTATCAGGGATGCCTTTGACAAGGTAAACGACAACTTTACGGAACTGTACACAGATGATGCAGGTGATGTAGGAAGTATAACAGCTACAGCACCAATAGCAAGAGATACAGCAACAGGGGCAGTAACAATTTCACTTTTAGATGATGGAGTTACTTTTGATAAGTTAGAGCCAAGATATACAGGAACAGCAACAATAACTGCAACAAGTGGAGCAACAAGTGTTGATTGGTCAACTGCTACAGTTTTTAAAATGCAGTCAGCTTGTACAGGAGCAAAAGAATTTGATTTTACAGGATATAAAGTCGGTCAAGTTATTACTATCCATAACCTTACAGGTTCATACGCTATAACTTTAGATTCAGATGCAGCAACAAGTGAAACCTTTAACAAATTAGGTGGAAACGATTACGATGGTTCTACAACTAACGCTTTAATGATAGAATGTATTGATGATTCTGCAAATGCAATTTTTAACTATTCAGTATTAACTTTTGCAAGTAGTGTAAACCCTTAATAATTAAAATATGAAAGCAATACAAATAAACGGAGCAATAAAAAGATATACTACAATTCCTAAAGCGTGGGGCAATACTATCGGTGGTTTTGACACACTTACTTCAAGTATTTGGCAAGAGGCAGGTTTTTATGACGTTGTAAGTCCAAGTTACGATTCTAATACACAATATTTAGGGGATATAGAATGGGATGCTGATAATAGTGTTTTTACATATCCTATAATTGATAAGACTTGGAGTCAAACAGTAGCCGAGTTAAAAGAAGGTAAAATAGCAAACCTAAAAAGTATATATAATAATAAGTTAAAAGAAACAGATTGGTACATTATAAGAGGGCAAGAAGGTATTGCTGCACCGCAAGATATTATTGATGCAAGGGCAGCTTTAAGAACTGAATGTGCAACCAAAGAAGATGAAATAAATGCTTTAAGTACAAAGAAGGCAGTAGTTTCTTATTCTTTAAATATTGACTAATGAGTTTAGGAAAAAAGAAAATACTTTCACAAGGTGCTTCTGCTCCTGCACCCACACCTTTTGACCCTTTAGAGAACTTTGAAACTGTAACCTATACAGGAAACGGAAGTACACAAAAGATAACAGGGTATATAAGAAAGGGTGCTGCTTTTAATGGTAGTAGTAGTAAAATAGTTTTGCCAAATTCTGTATTTAGTCCGTCTGCATTTACAGTCGCTGCTTGGTGTAATGTTTCGACAACAGGTGCTGAAAATAGTATATTTGAATTTACTGACACAAATTCTGGAAACAATCAAAGTATAGTGCTTTTAAGTGCGGGTAATGCATCTAATTCATCAAGATTTTTAATTAGAAATACAACTTCAAATGAATATAGTTACGCACCAAGCGGAACACCTGCAACAGGATGGAATCACTATTGCTTGACTTTTGATGGCTCTACTGCTAAATCTTATATAAATGGAATTGAGGTTGATAGTGCAAGTTTTTCTATAACAAATACAATAGCATCAACAAGTGAGGTGCTTTTAGGTTTATCAGCAACAGATAGATTTTTAAATGGCAAAATCGACCAAGTAAGGATATTTAACAAAGCTATATCTGGGACAAATGTAGCTACTTTAGCAGCAGAAACCTATGCAAGTTCTACTAAATCAACTACGGATATATTTAGTGATGGAAGTGGTGTTGCTTTATATGAATTAGATGAAGATAGTTTTAGCAGTAACTTTGAAAAAGGTGCTGTATTTCCTAATCCATCATCTTCTTTAAGTGATGGAATTATATCAGGTTATACGCCATCAGATATGAATACGACTTCTTATACTTTTTCTCAATGGGTGAATTTTAGTACTATAAGTGGTGAGCAATATATATTTTCTAATTTCAAAAATACTTCAGGAAGCTATGGATTTTATGCTATAAAATTACAAGGTGTAGGGAATGTAGTAGTTGATTTATTTAATACTTCTAATGTAAACACAAGGATTACAAGTACTGCATTTTCAGCAGGACAATGGTATCATATAGCTTTAACTTGGAATCATTCTACTAAAGTAATGAAATTTTATATAGATGGTTCTTTAGACCAAACGAGTAGTGCTTTAAGTGGAACAGTATCTACAAACAATAATGGCTTAAGTTATGGTAGGTCAGATGCTGCAGCAGTAAATGACTTTTTTACAGGTAAATTAGACCAAGCAAGAATATATACTTCTGAATTAAGTGCTTCAGATATAACAAAACTTTACCAAGAATCAAGCCAAATACCTACCGCAAATTTAGTTGCACACTATAAGTTTGAAGGTAATGCAGATGATTCAGTAGGTAGCTATAATGGTACAGCAAATAATATAACTTATGCAGGTGGTGTTTATAGTGGTACAGCTACAAACGTTAATTATCTTGGGATGGCGTTTCAGCCAGACTTGGTCTGGATAAAATTACGAAGCACATCCTCAAGTGCTGCACCACACGCTTTGTTTGATTCAATTAGGGGTGTAAATCAAATTTTACAGGCAAACGATTCAGCACAAGAAGTTGATTTAGGTAGTCACGGAGTGAGTTCTTTTAATAGTAATGGTTTTACAGTTTCAGATGTTTCTGGAGGGAATAATGCTGTTAACGGAGCAGCAGGTGGTCAATTTTCAGGAGATTCAAATTACGTTGCTTGGAATTGGTACGCTCCTACTTCAGAAACTAATACTATTGGTACGGATACAGCAACTATTAAAAAAAATGTAGATGCAGGATTTTCAATAGTTAATTTTACATCTAATGGTACAACTAATGTAGGACACGGATTAGACGGCGCACCTGATTTAATAATTTTAAAAGGTGTTGATGCAGCAGAAGATTGGCAAATTTACACTTCAACTACTGGCGAGCAAGCTTATTTAAGTTTTTCAAGAAATGGAGGTACTGATGCAGTAGTGGGAAGAGCAGATAGTTTTTCATCTGTAACATCTACAACTTTTACTAATCGGTGGACAGGTTCAACTGTTGAATGGATTGCTTATTGTTTTAAAAACGTAGCAGGTTATCAGAAGGTGGGGAGTTATTCAGGTTCAAATTCGACAAAATCCATAACGGGATTGGGTTTTGCTCCAAGATTTGTTATAATTAAAAATGCTACAGGTTCAGGTCCTTGGGTAATTCACGACAAAGTAAGAAACCCAAGCAACCCATCAACAAAACATTTAAGGGCAAATTCATCAGCATCTGAAGATACAGGTGCAGGGGAACAAATTAATTTTGATTCAGATGGATTCACATTAAATTACAATGGTTGTGGCAATATTAATTGTTCAGGATACACCTTTATTTATTTAGCAATAGCATAATGGAAGAACTAAAGATAGGTTTCGTTAACTTTTTTGCTTTAGGCATTTCTATAAGTGAGGCGAATCCTATGCTTCAGTCAATTAGTTTAATACTTGCAGTAGTATATACATCTATTTCAATTTATAAAAAGCTAAAGTAATGCAGTTACCTAAAAATGGAGTAGCAAAAGAGATAAGAAGTTATGCAGGTAGTTTATTTGTATTTCTATTTATTGTCGGTATTATTATTACCTTTGTACAGTTTCCTGTTTTAGAATCTAACAAAGAAATTGTATTAATGTTAATTGGTTCTATTGCTGCTTCAATACCAGTTTTAATAAGTGCTATAAGCGGTACACGACCTGATGATGTAAATGCTTTAAAAGCTACATTAGAAAAGAAAGACCATCAAATACAAATGCTTGTAGATGCTAAAGATAGGTTAGAAGAAATGGTAATAAACCTACAAAGAGAAATGCTACAAAACCAAGATAATATAATGGATAAAATTATTTTAAAAAGTGCATTGTTTTTTGATGATAAGTTCAATACACCAAAAGGAAAGTTATGATAGAAGTAAAATGTAAGTGCGGATGCACAAATAACCCAGAAGGTTACTGTGATGGTAGCCATTTAAATAAATAAATATGCAAACTTTTATAATTATAATTTCAATAGTAATGTTTTTAACTGCCTTAATGATGGCGTTAACAGTTTACGGTATATTTACAGATAAAGACAAGGATGGTATTCCTGATGCTTTAGAAGATAAATTTAACCAAGTAGTAAGCGATATAAAACAAGAAATTGAAAAGATTAAAAAATGAAATATTTTACGTTAGATGAATTTGATTCACCTGACCACAAAGGTAGTGGTGTTAATATGGATAGTAACTTTCTTGAGTTGCTCAACAACGCACGTGAAATTGCAGGAATACCATTTAAGATCACAAGTGGATACAGGACAGCCGAGCATAACCAAAAAGTTGGAGGTGTTTCAAACTCAAGCCACCTTAACGGACTTGCAGCCGATATTGCTGTTGGATCAGGAAGTGAAAGATACATTGTTCTTAATGCCCTTATTAAAGCAGGATTTAAACGGTTGGGAATTGCTAAAACCTTTATACATTGCGATACCGATTCTACCAAAAATAATTCAGTCTGGACATACTGATACAGTAGGAAGCACACTATGGAAGAATTAATTACTGGTTATATTGCTTTTCGTATGTTAGAATATTTAATTATAAAAATATTTAAAAGTTTTGGCTGAAAAGAAAAAGTTTAAGGATACTCAAGTAGGCAAGTTCTTACTAAACAAGATACCAGATGTTGTTGGAGCAGTAGCAGGTAATACAGCAGTAGGTAGTGTTATACAAGCTATTATTGGTGGATCAGATATGTCTGATGCTGATAAAGAGATAGCACTTAAAAAACTTGAAATAGAACGAGCTGAAATAGATGGTACTACAAGAAGGTGGGTAGCTGATGCACGTAGTGGTTCTTGGTTATCTTCTAATGTACGACCATTAACCCTTGTATTTTTAACTGTAAGCTATGTTATAGGATGGTATTTAGGTTATCCATTAGATAGTATCACTGGATTATTATCTATCGTTATAGGCGGTTATTTTGGTAGTCGTGGAGTAGAAAAAGTATTTGGAAATAATAAGCATCAATAATGGCAAAGCAAATAGTTATCAACTATATAAAAGTTAAGGTTAAACGTAAGGGTATCCATAGTAAAAACAAACAATCTAAACTTAAATCTTCTAAAAACTACGTTAAAAAATATCGTGGTCAAGGAAGATAATGTGCAAAAGTAATTTTCAAAAAACTTTACATCTTTAAAAAAAAGCGTGTAACTTTGGTGGGTAGTGGGATAGTAATTAATTTAATAATATATATATAAATGATACAAGAAGATTTAACAATTAGAAATTTAGCAGAAAAAATAGCAACAGATTTTGCAAGAACAATAAAAGAACGTACAGATATGATATTAGAATTAGATGCTATTCAATATACTAATCTTGGTATTGATTCTACTAAATCAGAAAAAAGTAAAGTTAAATCAGATAGTAAGTTTTTGTATAAACAAATAAAAGGTATTGATGAATCTTTAGGTAAGGATTTAATAACTCATATGGATGCCTAAAAAACTTTCAAGAAGTAAACTTGTAAAGAAACTTGATACAGTATTTAGTAAATATATAAGAATTAGTAGTGCTGATAAAAATGGATACTGTACTTGTGTAACTTGTGGTGTAGTAAAACATTGGAAAGAAATACAAGCTGGTCATTTTATGAGTAGAAAACATTACAGTACAAGATGGGATGAACGTAATGTGGCAAGTCAGTGCGTTTCCTGCAATATGTTTAAACAGGGTGAACAATATAAATATTCACTTTTTTTAGGTAAAGATGAAGCAGAAGTATTATATTTGAAAAGTAAAGAAACAGTTAAGTTTACCAATTACGAACTGGAAGAAATGATAAAAGATTATGAAGCAAAGCTAAATTGCGATAGGCTTAAAAGTATTACTTGATTCTTTCTTGTAATTTTTGTTCTTTGTTTGAAGGGTGTCAGAAATGATGCCCTTCTTTTTTTGTTAATTATTTTTTGTTATCTTTACAATATGAACAATTATACAAGAGCAGAACTCTATGGCAAGGTACAAGAACTGCAATACGATATAAAACAATTAAAGAACCAATTAATTTTAACTCAACAAAGCAATGAAAGAAACAAACATTAACATAAAACTATTTAACCTACAGCAGGAAATAGGTACAATAAGTAAGGATGCAAAGAATCCTTTTTACAAATCAAAATACTTTGATATAAATTCATTAATTAAACAACTACAACCATTACTTAAAAAACATAAATTACTTTTATTACAACCTATAGAAGAAGATATGGTAGTAAGTAAGTTAATTTGTATTGATGGTACAGGTGGTGTAATATCAGCACTTAAATTACCAGAAATAGCTGATCCACAAAAATTAGGTAGTTGTATAACTTATTATCGTAGATATACTTTGGCAAGTCTTTTAGGCTTACAAGCTGTTGATGATGATGCAAATGTAGCAAGTGGTGTAACCGTAGATAAAAAGTGGTTAAACCAAAACACACCTGAATATTCTAAAGCAATAGAATTTATAAAAGGGGGTGGTAGTGTAGAAGCTATTAAAAGCAAGTATAAAGTTTCAGGTAAAATAGAAAATGAACTTGCAAAACTGTAAAATAAAAAACGTATATATAAAAATTTATTACAAGAATTATCAAATTATAATTTATGGAAAAAAAGAACGTAGCAATATTATCAGGCAGCTTAAATCTATCTGCGATAGATAAAACAAAAATTGTAAAAGGCAAAGATGGTAACCAATATTTAAACATTACTATGATGATACAAGACAAATCACAATACGGTAATAATATTTGGATTACACAAAGCCAAACACAAGAAGAAAGAGAAGCTAAAACAAAAGCAACATCTTTAGGCAATGGAGCAGTACGGTGGTTAGGTGGTGATATAACAGTAGCTGAAAGAAATGAAGTTACTAATCAACAACAACAACCAGCTCGTGAAGAAGCTGATTTACCATTTTAATAATTGGGGGTTTAATTACCCCCTTTTTTTATATCTTTATTAAATGTTAAAAAAATTAAAACAAGGCGAAGCATTTCCTGTAGATTTTTGGAATTATAATATAAACCCAATAACAGGTTATTATATAGAACCTCAACGCAAAGAACAAAACGACAAAGTAGCAAGAAAATACCACAAAAGATGATAGCACAAGCAAAGAACATACAAGATAGAATACTTGATATAAAATATGGCAGGATAAAAGAAGGGTTAAAAATAGATATACCTGAAATAGACGAATACTTGCGTTATAAGCAAGGTAATTTTAACGTACTAATAGGTCACGCTAACGTGGGTAAAACTACTGTTATAATGTATCTGTTTACGATATGGGCAATTAAACACAAATTAAGGTTTGTTGTCTGGTCAAGTGAAAACACTTCACAAAGTATTGTAAGAAAGATAATAGAATTTAAAATGGGTAAAACCATTAACGAAGCATCTGATGAACTAATAAACGAAACTATAAATTGGTGTGATACTTATTTTAAGATAATAGAAGTTGATGACTTAATTACATATAAACAACTATTAAAACAAGCTGGACAAATAAAAGATGCTTGGGATTACAACGCACTACTTATTGATCCGTACAACAGTTTATCAAAAGATATAGGTTTATTAAAAGCAGTAGGTGGTCACGAGTACGATTACCAAGTAGCAAGTGAGTTTAGATTATTTGCTAAAAAAAGAAATGTAAGTGTATTTATGAATGCACACGGTGTAACAGAAGCATTGAGAAGAACCCACGTTAAAGGACACGAATACGAAAACCTACCAACACCTTTAGGTATGGCATCAGTAGAAGGCGGTGGTAAATGGGCAAACCGTGCTGATGATGTTATATGTATTCACCGTTATACAGGTTCACCAACTGATTGGATGTATTCACACCTGCACGTATTAAAGGTTAAAGAAAATGAAACAGGTGGTAGATGCACACCTTACGAAGAACCAATAAGATTAAGAATGTCAAGAAATAATATAGGTTTTGAATTTCTTGGTAGAGATTTAATACATAATGTTAAACCAATAGAAAAGTTAGAGATTTGATTTTTATAATATCTTTACTAATTATATGTGCTATCTATTTAATTATAGGTCAGGTAAAAAACGCTGATGTAATTATTAGTCCTGTAATTGGTATGATGTTTGGTTTTCTATATAGCAAAGAACAATTAGAAGAAAGTAACGAGATTACCTTGCAATGTTTGTTGGGTGTAATTAGTGTTACTGTAATATGGGAAAATCCGCACAATGGTTAGAAAAGGTAGCTGAAAGGCATACTGAATGGGTTAACATAATAAAAGGTTTTGGCGAATATGAATACGCTGAAGATTTGGTGCAGGAAACTTATCTAATTTTATATAAGTATGCTAATGAAGAAAAGGTTATTAAAGATGGTGTTGTTAGTAGGGGATACCTTTATTTTAGTTTGCGGTCAACTTTTTTTCAGTTTTACAAAAACAAAAGAAAGATTAAAAAGGTTTCACTTGACAATGAAGAATATACCAAAGAAGTGGAAGACAATACAAACTTGGATGAAGAAATAGCATATAACAAAATATGTACAATGATTGATGACCATATACAAGATTGGCGATGGTATGAGCGTAGACTTTTTCAACTTTATAGAGATTCAAATTTAAGCATAAGAGGAATAGCTAAAGAAACTAATATAAGTTGGGTAAGTATATTTAACACATTAAAAAACGCAAAACACGAATTAAAAGAAAAGTTTCAAGAAGATTACGATGATTTAAAAAATAAAGATTATGAACGAATTTAAAGGTGATAAAAGAAGTAAAGCATATAAGGCTTGGAAAAAAAACCACGAAGCAGCAAGTAATGGTTTAGGTGATAAAGTTGAGAAAGCATTTAAAAAAGTAGGCATTGATAAAGCAGCAAAGTTTGTTCTTGGTGATGATTGTGGCTGTGATGAAAGGAAGGAAACGCTTAACAAAATGTTTCCAAGTAAAAAGATTGAATGTTTAACAGAGGATGAGTATAACTATTTAGATACTTTCTTTAGTGTCAAAAGATCAACAGTAACACCTGAACAACAAAACCAATTAATATTAATATACAACCGTGTATTTAATGGTAATGCTGTTGCAACAAGTTGTGGTAGTTGTTTTTTAAATGGTGTGTATGATAAACTAAACAAAATATTTAAACAGTACAACGATTGAAAGAAGAAGAACTTTTTAATTATTTAGTTTCTTGTTGTTATCCTGATTTAGTAAAAGCAAAAAGCCAAATGAGCAGGTGGGATTGTTACAGTCCTAAAACCTATCATCGTATTGAATTAAAATGTAGAACAGTACACTACGATACTTTACTTATAGAAAAGAAAAAGTACGATGCTATGTTAGCAAAGTGTGATGATAATTTAGATATACCTATGTATGTAAATTCTACACCTTCTGGTGTATATAGATTTAATTTGTATATTGTTAATCCTGTTTGGCAAATACAATATCATAATACCACAACAGAATTCAATAACAATAAAAAAATCCCCAAAGAAATTGCTTTGTTAAATGTAAGCGAAGCAGAAATATTATAAACAAAGAAACAATGAACAAAAAAATAAACAACCTTAAAGAAATTGAATACTACACTAACTTTAATTTAGTAGGTGAACACATAGTTAAATCAAGAAAACTAAAACCAGATAACCAAGCACTAAATGATATGTACTATGCTTGGCAAGAAGTAGGTTTTTATGTACACAACCATATAATGAACGAAAAGCTGTACAATGATTCATTAAGCGAATACAGGGGTGATAAGATACGTGCAGTTGAACGTGCAAGAAAAGCAGAATTAAGAATTGTAGAACTTGAACAAAAGTTAGAAAAACTTGAAACCAAAAAAAGTTTAGGTTTGTAATTGTTTAAAAAATGTTTATATTAGTAGAATAATTATAAACAAAGAACAAT
>Ga0181373_1000347_pt1 | contig 10380 bp, 19 predicted proteins | sample LowvirmetaG_3_FD_130159 | JGI IMG/M metagenome (GOLD analysis project Ga0181373, IMG submission 130159) | Marine viral communities from the Subarctic Pacific Ocean - Lowphox_09 viral metaG | ecosystem: Environmental > Aquatic > Marine > Oceanic | place: Subarctic Pacific Ocean | collected... | reverse complement strand
TTTTCTTTAATTTTTTGATTAGATTCATAGATGTATAGTTCAGTCATATACTTATGAGTTAAGTCTTTAGTTTTAGTAGCTCTAAGTAATGCGCTTTCACTAGCATATATTTCAATAATAATATCGGACATTGATAATAGTATTTCTTGTTCTTTAGCCAATTCTTTTCCGAATCTCTTATATAGAGTAAAGATTAAAAGACTAGAAATCATCTTATGATTATTAATTAATTTGATTCCATTGTATGAGCATTTGAAGAAATCGGTAATTAATTTAAGGAATGATTTTTTAACCATAGCATCAATAGATATATCTTTATTTTTAATCTTCTTTAATACTTGGCCAACCAATAGCATTCTGTTAATCTCATTTGTACCTTCATAAATTCTACTAATTCTAGCATCTCTATATGCTCTTTCGATTGGGTATTCTGCTGAGTACCCCATACCACCATGACATTGTATAGCTTCATCAGCTACATAGTCTAATACTTCAGAACCATGTACTTTAGCGATAGCACATTCAATAGCGTATTCACTAGTTGCTTTTACGATACCTAATTTTTTATTTTTTAAGGATTCGACACATAGTTGAGTTTCTTTACTTCTATTTTCAATATCTTGGCCAGCTCTATACATAAGACTTTCGGAAGCGAATGTTTTAGTTTTCATTCTAGCAATCTTTTGTTGTATTGCACCGAATCTAGAGATAGATTTACCGAATTGTTTTCTTTCGTTAGTATATTGTTCAGTTTGTTCAATTAATTTTTTAGCACCACCTATAGCTGAAGAGCATAGTTTAATTCTACCAATATTTAGTATGTTGAGTGCGATTTCAAAACCTTGTTGTCTTTTACCCAATAGGTTTTCTCTAGGCACTTCAACATTTTCGTAATATATTTGTCTTGTTGAAGAACCTTTAATCCCTAACTTAACTTCTTCTGGTCCCATTGTGATTCCAGGTGTTTTAGATTCTACAATAAACGCTGAATGATTTTTATCGTTACCTATTTTTGCGAAGACAATCATAATATCAGCAAAGCCACCATTACTAATCCATATCTTTTGTCCGTTTAATATGTAATTGATTTTATCCTTAGATAATTTAGCTTTTGTTTTACCAGCATTAGCATCACTACCAGCTCCAGGTTCAGTTAAGCAGTAGCAACCTATTAGTTCACCACTTGCTAAACCTGGAATATATTTTTCTTTTTGTTTTTTATTACCGTAATATAGGATTGGTAGTGTTCCAATTCCTGTATGCGCACCAAATGTAGTTCCAAATGAACCAGCGACACCAATGATATCTGCAATAAGCATTGAGGTATTAAATGTCATACCTAGCCCATACAAATCTTCTGGGATACTAACACCTAAAAGACCTAGTTCACCAGCTTTTTTAAGTGTATCTTGTACTATTGTACCCTCTTGTTTTTCTATTTTATCTATATTAGCTAAAACTTCACGTTCAACAAATTCTTTTGTTGCATTGTACATCATTTTTTGTTCTTCGTTGAAGTCTTCAAAGGTGAAGATATCATTGTGTTTTGTTTTTTTAGTTAAAAACTGTGCGCCTTTCATTTGTTTATTTTTTTTTAGTTAGCTATTACTAGTTGTTCTACATCATATAAAACATTCGTTAATAATCTTGTTATTTTATATGGGTCAGCATTAGATGCTGGTCTTCTATCTTCAAGGTAACCTTTCCAATCGTTAGTAACTAAACCAACTGGTATTCTAATTGACGCACCTCTATCACTTTCACCCACACTAAATTTACTAATATGTTGTGTTTCATGGTCACCAGTTAATCTTTCTTCATTGGAAGAACCGTAGTCTGAAATAAAACTATCATGTCTTTCACTGAGTAGTTCACAAATTTCCATAATATATTCTTTACCACCTTCAGTTCTCATTCTTTCATTTGAGAAGTTAGTATGTAATCCACTACCATTCCAATCACCTTTTACTGGTTTTGGGTGATATTCTACATGAACATTATGTTCTTCACATATTCTATTGAGAATATATCTACTTAACCATAAATCATCTGAAGCTGTTTTTGCTCCCCTACCTAGTAATTGATATTCCCATTGTCCTATCATGACCTCAGCATTAATACCAGTTAGGTCTAATCCAGCTTCAATACACAAGTCTAGATGTTCTTCAGCGATTTCTCTACCAACAACATTTCTATTACCTACACCACAATAGTATTTACCTTGTGGGTCTGGGTTACCATTTGATGGAAATCCTAGTGGTTTTCCATTTTCACCTACTAGTGTATATTCTTGTTCAAACCCAAACCAGTTTTCATTATCATCTGATTTAATTTTGTGTCTAGAGTTAGTTTCGTGTGGTGTATTATCTGGATTTAACACTTCACACATTACTAGATACGCATTAACTCTTTGTGGGTCTTCAATAACTCTAACTGGTTTTAATAGGCAATCTGATTTACTACCTTCAGCTTGTTTAGTTGAAGAGCCATCATAACTCCAAGTTGGCAAATCCATTAGTGTAGATTCTATATTATTTGATTCAATTATTTTTGTTTTACTTCTAAGATTTGGTTCTGGAGTATATCCATCTAACCAAATGTATTCAAATTTATATTTCATATTTACTTATTTATTCATGGTGATTATTTTGACCACACTTTCATTATTTTTATGGGTTTTAAAACCCTTCTATAAAACCTTTTTCTACGCATTCTAAAATACCTTTTAACTATATCGTCTATGTTATCAATCAATTTGATATGTTTTTAAAGAATTTTATTAAAGCCAATGTGGTAAATATAGAGAATATACCAATTACAGCCCATAATGCATATCTATAATTATCACTTATCGCTGATATCATTATACATGTTACCCATGCGATTATAATTACAATCATTGTTATTGGTTCGATTCTTTCCACATACACTTTAGTTAGTTTATCGGCTCTTTCATGTTTAACCAATCGTTTAATAGCATCACCCATGTTTTCACCATATGCTGGTACACCTGTTTTAATTGTACCATCTTCTTGTTGTATATCTAAGATATACTTGTGATAACCTGTGTTATTATTTTCTTCAACTAATAAACAACTAACTGCTTTTCTTTTCTTACCCATAATTTATTACTATTTTATAAATTACATTTATTCTGTTATAATGTCCACTATAAAATCTTTGGTATCAGTTGAATTTATATCCGTATCTAATTCTTCACCATCATAATATAATTTATTAACTATTTCATAATAATGAATATCACCAACAAAAACCTCTAAAACTCTATAAGTTAATTTAGATTCATCAAATGGTTCATCTAATTCTAGTGTGACTTCCATAGGAACCCCTTTTTCTACTGTTGCAGCATGAAATATTGGTTCATCTTTATAATCATTAACAACTTCTTTCCAGTACTCTATATCATCATCTTCTGGTAATTCTAATTCAGAGAACTCTTTTTTAATAATAGTTTCATCTGAATTTAAATCTTTAACGATTATTAAAGAACTATCAAATGAAGAACCATATATATGCTCTTTGCTATCGTTTTCGAACCATTCTGTTAACTCATTTTCTTCTAGGATATCCCAATCATTATATAGTTCTGGCATTTCCATATCATTTTCATCAGCAATAGTTTTGATTTTTTCAGCATCTTCTTTGGATACATTTCCTACTACTATTTCATTAGCATAGCCAGTAGTGTAAATTTCATACTTGTGTTTTCCCATAATTTTTAATTTTATTTAGCAAATATAAATTATAATTAACTAATAAGCAAGTACTTTATGAAAAAAATTTTAAATGAGCTCTCATAACACCAATTATATCTGAATATACTAACCACATTTCTTTTTTAAAGAACGTATTAGTGATGTCTATAGTTTCATTATCAGAAAGTCCATACATAAATGATATTTCTTTAATTGTTTTACTTAATACTTTGTATTCTTCTGTAGATATTGATGTACCATAGGTAATGTTAGTACTAATTGTTTTACATAGGTTACCAACTGTAGAGAAATTGGTGTTTTTTACCTCATTAAATATGGTATCACATATTGTATAATATATAAGATGTTCATATTCTTCTTTTTTCATAGTACCTACTAAAATTTATTCAAAAATACTTATTTTTTACGAAAAAACCAACTATTTATAATAAAAGATTGTTATCATGTCCAGAATTGAAGATGTAATGTTTGTTGCCTATGATTTAGGTGTCGAAAATAAAGTTTTTAACCTAGTTAAGAAATTAAGAGATTCCGATGATAATAAATACACTCCAAGAGCTGATTTATATGAGGAAGCTTTTAAAAAAGTAATAAAGGAAGAAAAATCTGAAAATTAATGGAAGAAGATGAATGGGATGATTTCGGGGACCACTCAATCACACAGTTTTGATGATAAAATATGTAAATTAATGATAGAATTGTTAGATTCTACGTATCCAGTTACAAAAATTAAAAAAAATAAGCGATTTAGACGAGGTGTTTCGGTAAATGGGCGAAATTGTATGCTTCCAAATGATAGCTTAGTTCTTTTTGGTGAGATTTACAGTTCTTTAAAGTTATTTTATGATGCAAGTGACAAAGATATAACACATGTCATAAAAAAATACTATAATTTAAGTGTTTGACCCATTTATACTCATCTTGGTCCAGTTCTTGGTTACCACCCTTCTATCTTTTGCATTCTCATTTCAGTAAAATACGTACAATTCCAGCCATCTATATTTTCATAAGCATTTTGTACATAAAAATTAACAATTGAGTCATTATAATCATACATATATGCTTCAATTGGTCTAGCTGAACCACCCAATAACATGTCATTAGTGTTATTTGTTAGTGGATGTTCTACAATAGTCCATTCTGACCTAGTAACATAGAACCCATATGGTTGTATTGTATCACTATTAAATATAAATTCACCATAACCTGGAACATAACTTGGTGGATAGAACTCCCAGGTCGTTTCATATTGTTCAATATCTTCGAAATCATACATTGAACCAGAATATCTTAAACTTGACTTAGACTTGTTGGCATCGAAGTGCGCAAATGAAGTTTTTTCATGTGTTTCTAGGTTTTCAACATACATTGTAGCATCTAATAACAACCATTTACCGTAAATTCTAACCTCTTCGGTTGATTCTTCAACCTCCTGTATTGGTTGTAACGGTTCTTCTTTTTTACATGAAGTTAATACTATAAATGATAGTAATAATATGTGGAATAAATTTTTCATAATTGTATTTTTTAACTTTTAACAATACAAACATAAGAAAAATTATTCATTTTACCAAATTATATTAATATAATTTTACTTTTTAACTTAATAATCTCTTTTTTTCAGCTTCAGTTATCAATTTTTTTGGTATATCAAACTTTTCGTTTAGTATTCCCAAATCAAGCTTCCATTTATACTTAGACCTATCCATCCACTCAAGCATTGAATCGCCAGCGTGTTTAGCACACTGTTTGTGGTTCCAATTATTCACTTTTTCTAAGTGTTCAAAAGCTTCAGCTTGTTTTCCAATAGCAGATGTTCTACCAAAGTGCTTAACTTGGTGACATTTAGGACATAAAGATATTAAACCCAGTAACTTCTGTACTCTAGTCTTATCATTATAGTCCCATATCTCATGACATTCTACATCATGCCTATATCCTTGGTTCTTACCAGTATCACCACATATTTCACATCTATGACCAGCTTTCTCGTATGATTCTTTCCTTAATATATCCCAATACTTGTTTGGTAGTAGGGTTCTAACATTTGAATAAAAACACGTTTTAGGTATTAGTTCAATATGTAATTCACTTTTTTTATTTTTCCCACTCATAATCAATAGTAAAAACTTTAAAATATTCTTTATATTCTTCTCTAGGTATTAAATATCCTCTAGTGTCTGAATTTAAATCACCAGAGTCTTTAGTTTCTCTGAAATCATTTTCTTTTATTAATTTTTTTAATTCACTAACACTTATTGACCAATACTTTTTAAAGAATGGGAAATAATAAATAAATGTTTCTGCTTGGGTAACTGCGATACCAGATGGTTTATTTCTAGACTGGAATTCTATAAATAAGTTCCCACTATCTTTAGGTTCTACCCATATTTCACCAAATGGTAACATTAAATGTCTACCTGGTGCGCACCAAACATCTGTTTTAACTTCTAATGTCGTTTCTCTACCACTAGGTGTCTCCATTTTTATATCGTACTTGTTATCCTTATTATCATTAATAAGTTTTAAACCTTTCTTATTAAATTCTTTGATTAACACTAGTTCACCTCTTTCACCAACGTCAATATCTTGATTAAAATTATATTCTGCCATAACTTTTATTTTTTATAAATTGCGGTATCTCCCTCTCTATCGTATTTTTGGAATATACATGTAAATGAACAAGTATGTTCAGTACTCTTATTGAAAACCCTGTGAAAATCTCCAGCTTTAATTAAGAAAACATCATCCGCTTTTGCATGATGATATTCATTATCAATTTGCATAAGTGCCTCTCCAGAAGTAAAAATATATACCTCTTCTTCATTCTCATGAAAATGTCCATTAGTTTTCTGCCCTGGATTTAAGAGCGTACTAGAATATGTAAGGTTTTTAAGATAATTATTATCTATTAATAAGTAGGTGTCATTATCTTTAACAACATCACCTCCTACATCGTTAAGTTTTACTTTCATATTATTATTTATTTTATACTATCAATTAAATTTCTTATTACACCATCAAAATATGCCACATGTTTATAATCACCACCAGATATAGCGTTGTGAGCTCTTAAATCATTAAGAAGTATCATAGGATTTTTCTTAGTTGGTTTTACTGTTGCATTACTTTTTGATGATTCGCTACCAGATAGCTGGTTGTACAACTCTTCAATACTTATACTCACGGTACCACTTCTTTTACCTTTAAGTTTCATTAAAATCTTTTGGTCAGCAGTTAATGTGACCATTATTTCTTTCTCTTCAGATAACACAGTAGATTCTCTGGTTATATCTTTCTCTAATTTAGTCGCCATTGGTTATTAATTTAACTTTTAAGCAAATATATGTAATTTCTTTTGTATTTGCAAATATTTATAATAAAAACTTTATGAAGAATCTAATTTTAGAGCATTTAAGAGCGTTTAGTGAGGGTAGGAAACAAACTCATACTGCTATGAATAGACCAGATGGTGCTAATAAAGATTTTTTTGGTTTCAGTGGTAGCCTAGAAAAGTTTGAATTTGAATCTAAATTAATGCAATCAATAGTTGATAGTAATAGAGATGCTTTTAACCCAAAGAGTGGTGAGGGTCTTTATGAATTCCAATTGATTATTGGTAATGGTGGTAATTTTAGAATTAAAGGTAAACAAAACAGTATCGGTTCTAAGAGGGATTGTGGTAGTGATAGTGGTGTTAAGGGTAATACAGTTTATTTTTATATATGTGCAAACAACGATATCCAAGTCGATGAATTAATAAGGTATAAGAGTAAGTTGTTTAATAAAGATATTGAGAATGTGTATGTTACACCAGCTGATATGGCTTTTGTTAAATTAATGTCTGAACCTACTAGTCAAAGAATTAGAGATATAATTGATGGTGCTAGTGGTTATGATGACGGTAAGGGCTTAGAAATCCAGAAACAAACTATGGACCCTAAGTGGGCATATAAGTTAGATAGAGAGGCTAAGGAGAAAGAAAGACTAAAAAATAAATCTCAAGTGTCAATGCCTGTTGATAAAGCTGAGTTATATAATCGACTTCAAAATATAGTAAAGAAAAGGTTGAGTGCTACAAAACTTAGAGATAGAGATGCTATTAAAAAGTTTAAAAACCAAGAAAAAGAATTAGAAAAAGAATTAGAAAATTTTTAATATTATTCATTGTTTTAAATCTAATAAAAGATAATTAAAATAAATAAATAATGCAAGAAAAAAAAATAATGGAACAGAAAATAAGTTTAGCGGTAGTTATAAAGGTTGTAGTTTTTGTGAGCTCCCTTTTAGGTGTTTGGTACAATACTAAGTATCAAGTAGATTCTCTTACTGAAAAGGTTGAGGAATTGAGGAGTCAAAATAGAAACTTCAATATTGAGGTGATTAAAAACGATATTAAATACAATAGAGAGCACATCGATAGGTTGGAAAATGAGTTGAGCAAAAAACAAAACAAAAAAGATAAATAAACATAATAAATTATTATGAAAAATTTTATTAAAACATTAATTAGAGAGGGTTTGGATGACGGTGGTATGACTGATAGAAGCCTAATGGAGAAGTTTATAGCCTTTTGTAACGATTACCTAGAGCTTAAGACTCCTTGTAAAATAAAATTGACTAGTGATAGGGATTCTAATGGTATTAGAACAACAGCTTATTATAGTATATTAGATAAGATTATTTGTGTATATGTAAAAGATAGAGCAATAATGGATATAATGCGTTCTGTTGCGCATGAGTTAGTACATCATCATCAAAACGAAAGAGGTGATTTACATGGTAGACCAGAAGAGGGGGCCGATGGGTCACCGATAGAGAATGAGGCAAATGCTAAGGCTGGTGAAATTATCAGAATTTTCGGTAAACAAAACCCAGAAATTTATATGAATAATAAATAGTAGATAATTTATTTGTCCCATGTCCCGAAACACGGGACAAAGTTTAATCATTAATTTAATAAAAAGTTTCAGAATTCAATGTTATTATTAAATTGGAGGATGAGATATGTTACCAGAGGATATAAAAAAATTGGTGATTAAATATAAAAATGAAATCACAATTCTTAATAAAAATATAGTTGACTTACAAGAAAAATGTAGTCATGATAATTATGAAATAAAAAATATTAGCACTAGCACAGCTGTATTTAGAAATGTGTGTACAACATGTGAAAAAATTATTGGGTATCCAACTGATAAAGAATTTAGAGAAGCTGGTTATTAATTAGTTATTTTTAATCTTGGTGCTCTGAAACGATGTTCATCACCTATATAAATTATTTTACTAATAAAAAATGATGTATCTTTTAATCGTCTTTTAATGTTGCTATCATAATAGGAATGTATTTTTATACTATCTTCGTAGTTTAATTTTTTAGGTACTATAAAATTATTACAACCCCAATGATTATCATTTTCAGATGTTTTATAACAGTATGAATACCTCTCATCTCTAAAGATTTCTTTACCGCAACCCATTAAAATAATAATAATACATGTTATTAATAATAATTTACTCATCTTTGTTTTGGTTTAATAAATGAATAAGGCGTGAGGACTTTCTTTATTCCCTTACTGTACGGGGCAACGGGGTGGTTCTCCTCAAGAGTTTCGAACCTCTCTTTACATATCATACCAACAAGTTTTTCCTTACTCATCTTTGTTTTATTTTTTCAATTAAATTTTTATTATGTGTTGGGTGGTAAGATGGATAACCCCCCTTACTATATGTTTCTTGTATTTCTCTACTTGATATGCAGTTTAACAATACTAATAATAACATTAAGAGCGTTATAATTTTTATCATTTTTTTCATTTTATTAAAATTTAAATTTAGGTAATTTAATTATTTTTGTTTTGGTTTAAATAGTTTTCAACATACATACCAGTTAATTCAGCCTCAATATCAATAGAAAAATCATATCCTTTTTGGAACTCAATAACTTCATCTTTTTTATCGTTAATAAAATTAACACAATCTTTATATAAATGTGGTATATCATTAATTTTACCACCAGACTTTGTAATCCTATACATTATTGGAAATATAATAGTCTCAATAGTATCTTGACCAAAATCCTTATCAATCAGTTTTAAACCAACTATGTAACTAACCATTTCTTCATATAATGGTGCCAACACAAGTTGTTTTTCAAAAGCTAAATCACAAGTTGATTTTTCTTCATCTGTTTTACATTCACAGTTTTTACCATATGAACATTTATAATTACTCATATTAAATGTATTTAACTATAACACAATAACCTACTTTAAACTCACCATCTTCTTCAATAAGATATTCACCACTAGGTAAAGTGTCGATATAATAATATCTACCACCTGTTGTTTTACCTTTGATATCAATGTTGTCTTGTTGTGTATGTCCTACAATTTGTATATAATTATTTTTTAAATCTGTGTTCTTATTTGAACGTTGTAATGAACGTGGTCTAATCCATATTGGAGATTGTCCTTCATCATCACCATAACCATTCGGTGACATTAAACCATAGTTTCTATTATCATATCCTTCAAATCCAAATTGGTTTGGTTTATGATGATATAAATCATTGATAAACTCTTCAACACCACCATAGTCTTCGTAATCATGAGACCAATACCCCGTGTCTTTAAGGAATCTT
>Ga0181373_1000346_pt1 | contig 10382 bp, 19 predicted proteins | sample LowvirmetaG_3_FD_130159 | JGI IMG/M metagenome (GOLD analysis project Ga0181373, IMG submission 130159) | Marine viral communities from the Subarctic Pacific Ocean - Lowphox_09 viral metaG | ecosystem: Environmental > Aquatic > Marine > Oceanic | place: Subarctic Pacific Ocean | collected... | reverse complement strand
GTGTTTTGGATGGGGCAACGCGGTTTTTATCGCTTCGATGGTAACTCCGTTTCTGAAATTAAATGTGAAGTACACGACTATGTATTTGATGATTTAAACACAAACCAACAATCTAAAATTTGGGCGTTCAATAATTCAGAATTTAGCGAAATATGGTGGTTTTATCCATCTGGTGGTAGCACAGAAATAGATCGTTATGTTGCTTATGATTTACTAGAAAATCACTGGCTAATTGGAAATCTGAGCAGAACTAGTGGGACACCCAGAGGTGTATTTAGACAGCCTTATTTAAGCGGTGAAAAAGCAGAAACAATTACTTATAATGTGACAGTCGCAAACGATGGAGGAAATAAATATTACATTTCTTCTTATTCTGGTTCTGCGCCAACACTGACCTTAAAATCTGGCAATACTTATATATTTGACCAATCGGATGCCAGTAATAGTGGACACCCTTTTAGGTTTTCAACAACTTCAGATGGAACTCATGGGGGTGGGTCAGAGTATACAACAGGGGTAACTATTGTTGGAAGTACTACGCAAATCGTAGTATCTGACACAACTCCTAATTTATATTACTATTGCACAAACCATTCTGGCATGGGTGGCGCAGCAAACACAACTAGCGCGGTTACTATTTATTCTCACGAAACAGGTTTAAATTATGATAGCGGTTCTGTATTTTGCGAAACTGGCCCTATATCTATTGGCAATGGTGATCAAATTGCCAGAGTGACTGAGGTGATACCCGACGAGAAGACAGCCGGAGACGTTGACTTGAAATTTAAGACACGCTTTTATCCTAACGATACCGAGACGACACACGGCCCATTTAATCCAAGCAACCCAACTTCAGTGCGATTTAGCGGTAGGCAAGTTAGAATGCGTGTCGAGGGTGACCAGTTAGCGGCTTGGCGTGTTGGCACAATGCGACTTGAGACGAAAGCAGGAGGCAGACGATAATGCCCGTCATACCGCCAGTCATTGGTTTTGATATTAGGCAGTGGGGCAGGGAGCTAAACCTATACCTAACGAGAAATTTGGGGAGGCTGTTTTTTAAGACGTCCGACGACAACCCGTCTGACGACGGTATTTTTTTATGGGATGATGTTAATAGTTATCCCGTCGTTAGTCACAATAATGCTTTTCGACAAATTGCTATGAAACACGCAACTCCTCCGGCGAACACCGGATCTGCGGGTGACGTTACGGGCATGATTTCTTGGGATACGAATTACATTTATGTATGTGTAGGAAATTATAACGGGTCTTCAGTTATTTGGAAAAGAGTGGCTCTTTCTACATGGTAAATCGTGGGGTGGTAAAATATTGAATAATGTTGTAGACTTCAATCCAAAGCAGGCCACGATAAAAATCGTACCTCTAGTGGATAACGTACAGCAAGCCGTTGAAAAGGTTTTACCGTTGTTGCAGAGTTCGATAGAGGCAAATGAGCGTAATATGTCGATGGAGGATGTAGTCGCTGATATACTAGAGTGCCGTAGCCTCATTTGGGGCGTATATTTGAAGGACACGCTGATTGCCGCTTTTACGACAAGCGTCATAAAGCACCCTAGAAGAAACACACTTTTTATTGAGTTTATGGGTGGCGTTGATATGAAAGTTTGGATGAATGCAGCCTTGAACGCTTTGAAGAAAGTTGCAAAAGATGGTAATTTAGCTGCAATAGAAGCAGATGGACGTATAGGTTTTTCTAAGTTTGCTAAGAAAAACGGTTTCAGAGAAACTTATCGTCATTTTGAGATGGAGTTTTAAGATGGGTAGTAAGACAACGACGGCAACAGCGGAAATGGATCCAATCCAACAGGAGTATCTCACAGAGACACTTCTACCTTTTGCTAAAGATATAGCTGCCAAAGAGTTTACACCTTTTGAGGGTGATAGAGTTGCCGGGATGACTGAGCTTCAAAAGGCCGCCTTAGGCGGTTATGGAGCCCTTACAACTCCTACAGAATTACAAGAGGCCACTGACATATATCGCTCACTGGCAACCAGAGATCCTACTCAAAGAGCTGAACAATTAGCCGACTATACACAACAGTATACATCTAACATCATAGACCCAACTATGGCGGCACTACAGCGCCAAAGAGAAAAGGCGCGTGTTGGCGAGGAGGTAGCGGCTATAAGATCAGGAGCCTTCGGCGGTGATCGAAGGGCCGTATTAGAGGGTGAGCGCCAAGGTGAATTTGAGGCGCGTATGGGTCAGACACTTGGCCAGTTACAGACGCAAGGTTATCAAAGCGCCTTAGCCCGGGCAGCTCAGGAAGATGCATCTAAATTACAATTTGCTCAAGCTTTAGCCGGTGGCGGTTTACAGGAGCTTCAAACTGAGCAAGGTATTCTAGGCGCTAAAATGTCAGCCGGGGAAACTGAGAGGGCTCTGACGCAGCAAGAATTAGATAGAGCATACGAGGCATACCTAGCAGAGATGCAGTATCCATTAACTCAGTTTGGCGTTCTATCTGGCGCTGGTCAGGCATTTCCTGCCGGGATTGGTACAACGACTTCAACTGTGCGCGATCCTATGGGTACGTTTGGTATGGGTCTACAGGCGCTTGGTGGTCTTGGCATGGGCGGCATGGGGCCCCTTTCAGCGTTTGGAGCCGCTGGATCTGGAATAACCAGCAACCCATTCGGAGGATTTGTCTAATGGAATATTCTCTTACAGAAGATGACATCTTAAAATTAGAAGCCTTAAACTTCTACCCAAATCCAAATGACAAGCCTATGGCTGGTGAGCTTGCTACGATGGAAGAGATGGTATCACTTGGTGTAAATACAGTAGATCCTGAGTTGGAAGTAAGAAATGTAACCCAAGAAATTACCCCGGTTGCAACTAATGGTGGTGGCAGTGCTGGTGGTGCAGCCGGTGGCGCAGGAGCTGGTGCAGGAGCTAATGTCACTGGAATGAACCCTCAGATGCAACAGCTTCTAGAGCTAATGAAGCAGCAGTCAGAGGCGTCGATGAAGCCAGCAAGCCAAAGCTACACAGCGGATCAGAAGCGTATGTTGGCGTTTGCCGGAATAGCCGACGCCGGGCGTGCCTTACAGGGTAAAGAGGGTACAGCCGTTGCAGGGTTAATGACTAATTTTACAGATAGAGCTGACCAAGCCAGAAAAACTGCAAATGCCCTGGCTCAAAGAAATATGATTGGCTCTATGATGGGTGGTATGGGAAATGCTGCCACGTTAAATGATCCAGATCAAATACGAGCTACAATTTCAAATTTAACAAATATGTTGGCCGTCAGCCCATCTATGGAGCCATTTATAAAGCTTCAAGTTGATAACCTTTATAAAAGACTTGAGGAAATTGAAACTTTAGAAGAGGGCGCAGCCTCTGCATCAACCAGCTTAGATTTAATTGATGCTCTTTTAGAGCAAGATTTAGGTCAAGTCGCAGGAGTTAAAGGGTTTTTTAACAGTATTTTTTCAGAGTATGGGTTAGCCCCAAAATACACCAACATAAATAGTTTAGTGGATCAGTTAGACGGTTTAAACTTTTTAGAAATTTTCGTAAAATTAAAAGGTGGCGGCCAAATTACTGAAAACGAAACTAAACAAGGTAAGGCAGCGCAAAGTAGAATTAGATCTGTTCTTGAGGGCAGAGGTAGTGAGGCAGATATAAGAGCCGCTATTAAAGAGGTTCAGTTATACTTTGATGACGCTATAAAGAAAAACCCAACATATAAAAAAGCTGAAAAAGACACTCAAGATCTTAGAGATAAATGGCTCAACCCCCCTACATAATGGCTAGTAGATAAATGGCAGATAGACAAGAAGTACAAGCTAAATTAGATCAAGTAAAAAAGTCTCAAGAAGAGTTTGGGACTATGATCAGAAACGCGCTTAACGCCAACACACCCGAGGGTGATGCTGACGCCGCAACAATGGACGCGGAATTTGAGAAGTTAGAAGTTGAAAAATTAAGACTTGAGGCGATGCTGGAAGTCGACCCGGGAGAGGATATACTTAGATCTCTACCGAAGGCCGGAGCTGGCGCTGGGGCAGCCTTAGACTTCGTTGCTAACTTACTGCCTATGGCACAACAATTTGGCGCTGACCAAGCCGTAAATCTTATGAGAACTCTGGGTGTAGAGGGTGAAAAGCTAGAAGATTATACAAAAATTTTAAATGACTTTGCTAAAACATTTGGCCCTGCTGGCTTATTACCAGAGAATGTCCCAAGTTTTAGACAGGGTATTGCAGACGTAACAGGTGGGGCCACTGAATATAAACCCCAGACTGTCCCCGGCGAATATGCTGGAACAATAGCGGAATTTGCTGGAGGCGCAGCGGCACTGCCAATCGGAGGGCCAGTTAGATCTATAGCGCAGAGTTTGGTTCCGGCGTTGGGAAGTGAAACAGCCGGTCAGACTGCTAGAAGTTATGCGCCTGAGTATGAAGAACTGGCAAGGTTTGCGGCGGCATTAAGCACTCCAGTCGTAGCCAGCTCTATCACGCAGCCAATTAGTAGAAGAATGACCCTTGGCCCTCCCGATCAAATTTATGCTAATGTACCGGGCTCACAGAGAGCTCAGAACGTAGATCTATTAAAAGAAATGGGAATGAAAGACATTAGCGCCGGGCAGCAAGTGGGGTCTGCAACTCTGCAAAAATTAGAGGATGTGGTCGAGCCTACACTTAGCCAGAAAACAGACTTAACAAAAATGGTACTGCAAAGAGCCGGGATTGAAGACGGCGTGGCAACTCCTAATGTAATTGACAAAAGAGCTAAAGAGCTTGGTAAAGTTTTTGATGATGCAGAGGCGTCTGTAAAAGAAGGCTTTGAAATAAGTGAAGGCGAAAAACTTTTAACTTTATTTGACGATGCTGAGAATATGCTTTCTCAAGGTAAAATCGTTGGAAAAACTAAAAAAATAATAGATGCATTCTCTGATAACTCAGTATCAGGAGAAGCTGTTTCTGTAGCACAACTTAAATTAGCTAGATTTGATTTGCAAAAAGTTATGCAGTCATCTCTTAAAAATCAAGATCAGGTAAACTACAACTTAGCCAATGACGTCTTAGAAGTTGTTGACGATATGATCGAGCGTAACGTTTTAAAGTATAATCCAAAACTTTTGCCTACATTACAAAAAACACGTACCGATTACAGGGCTCTTCTAACGGCTGAGAGGGCAGTGTCAGGCAAGGGGCAGGATGCAGCCAGCGGCTTAATTACGCCAAATTCATTAGATACCGCCGTCAAGGTTAGAGAGGGCGTAACAGCCACCACCAGGCTTAGAGGCACAGACGTGGCCGACATATCAAGGGCAGCGTCAGAAGTACTCTCACCGCTGCCTACAGTGTCTGCCGCCGGGCGTAGAGACATTGGCGGCATAGCTCAAAGCGTAAAAGACTTTATCCCGGGATACATTGCCAGAAGCCAGCAGGACTTACTCCCCATGACTTCACAAGATGCCATATCTAAAATTATGCAAGAACAGCTACTTAGATCGACTGGTGGACTTCTTACAATACCCGACTAAGTTTCAGATTTACTTGGCTTTTTTGCCTGGGATTGGTCTAGCTTTTTATCGAGATCTATAATTAACTCAGCGGCTTGTTCACAAAATTTAAATAAAGCAACTGGATTAGGCACTCTGTGCGGTAAAGATAATCTTTCAACTAGTTCTTTTTGTTCTATTGTAAGCATGGTTCCCTCCATTTTTATACATTTTAAATCAGTTAAAGTTGTAATGCAAATTGCTTCGTGCTATCAGTCAATTACCGCAGTTATGTTTAGACATATTTACTGTTCTCCCAAACTAAGCCCCACAGCTCTCCCGTGGGGCTTTTTTTTTCTTGCCTTTATTTTGTGTTAACTTTATGTATGCACTATAACTAAATTTATGGAGAGCTAATATGAATGAAGAAGTTAAAACAATTTTAATGCGATTGCGAAGAAAAGTTGAAATAGTTAGGGATGACCAAAAACGTACTGGAAGCCACAATGTCCACCACAGTAATGAGACTTTGACCTTACTTGATATGTTGGAAAGGAAGCTCAGTGAAAAGTAATCTAATGATTGAAATGTACGAAAATGCTTATCGCCGGGCTTGGTTGGAATTGCGTAAAAAAGAGCGTAAAGATAAAAGAGAGCAGCGCAATTCATATCAGTCTTATAAAATTATAAACGATTTAGACGTAAAAGAAGAGCCCGAGATAATATTAAAGCTTTCTGATAAAGCCAAAAAAGTTAATCTACTTTTAAAAAAAGGTCTTACACCAAAAGAGTGTGGTCAGGTGCTAGGTTGTTCGAGGCAGGCAGTAGTACAGGTGAAAAGCAGATACGGGTTACCTAGGTAATTCGTGCGACGGCGATTTTGTGTTATAGTACACCCAGAGTATTACAACTTCGCCGTCGCGAACTTCTATCTAACAGAAAGAGTGGTTGAAACAATGGAATATATTACTGGACTTTTTATTTATTATGTTGTGGCGAATACAAATGTTTTTACCGTGATTTGGTACGAAAGCGAAAAGATGTGTCTAGAGGCAATGATAGATAACGGTCCACTTTACATACAATTAGACGCAGAGGCGATGCTCTGCAAAAAAACAGACAAAATGAGCAAGGGTGTACCCAGGCCGAAGATACGGCCCGAGGGTGATACTTAGTCTATTTTCTCAAAATGAGGACCGTCCATAAATGGTCTTCGTGACTGAGAACGTCTAAGGTCTATGTATGCATTCATAGCCTCTTCCATTGTGCCTTCCCACTTACGAATATCCATTGGATATTTAGCCTGGGGTGTGCCCCATGAAGCTCCCCAGCAAATAGGAACGCCTACTTGTATGGCTGCCTCTTTCATGGCGTCTGCTACATCATCATATACATTGAGCTCCCAGCAAGCTCGTCCGTTGACGTATGCCATAAGATCGACGGCCTTACCCTCTAAATGTTTAGACTTTAGCGTTTGACTGGCCCCAGAGGCTACGAGCTCCTTCTGTTGTTCGAGGGTTCTCATGCCTTGAATAACTCCAAAGTCTACTTTTGATAATGTAATAGCCATTTTAACTACGGACTGTAGATCCTCGTCTACACCTTCCAGCCTGTCTAGGCTGCGTCTGCTTAACTTAAATGTCATGTTTACCTCTTAAAAAATTTAGTTGCTGACCTCACGGCAAAGCTACTCGCCACGATTACTCCTAACGTATATTGATACCACTCCGGCATGGATTGAAGTGCTACAAAACCTTCTGCAACAATCTCACGCCCTTTTTCACCTGTGAAAACCAAAATTAATGGAATGCTAAACAAAATTACTAAATACTCGTCTTTATAAGAATTAGTCGTACCCTGCGCCATAATCCTCTCCCAGTCGGCCACTGAGGTTTTTTCTGAGAGTAAAATTTTACTACGCGCTTCTGCCTCTGTAAGTTTTAACTTAGCTTCGGCTGCTTGTTTTGTTGTCTTTGCATCCAGCCAAGACCCTGCGAGGCTTGCAACGGGACCTAATAATTGTGAAATCATTTTTTATTCCCCATGTTTGTGAAGCCAAAGTAAGCGCCGACGAGAGCCGAGACACTGACAATATATATATTTGCAATGTCAGCAATTAATTCAGCGGCTGTATCAAACCCAGCTATGGAAGCTGCAACGATGCCAAGCGGATAGAAAATGAGGCCACTTATAGCCACCCACGTCATTTTTAACTGGGCGTTGCGCTTGTGGTCCATGTCTTCAATTTCTCTTTTTTTATTATCTAAGAGTAATTCACGCTCGTCAGGGTCTATTTTTCCGTTGCCGTTTAAGTCCCAAGCTTCCTTCTCTTCCTTGTCCATAAAGATAACCTTTCACTAGTCTGGAGCTATGGCTAAGTATTAGCAGTTTACCGTGTTTATCATAAGCTGCAAACTTGCCATTTCTCTTCTCTATTATTGCGGATTTACGTTTAGGCACGTCAAGGCCATACTTGAATGAGTTACCATGATCTTCGCTTTTTCTTTTTCAATATTGCAACTTTCCAGATCCCCATAAGAACCAATTTGGTAATACCTGAGGTTGTCAGTATTTACAAAGTGCAAAAAAATCAGAACGTAAATCATGGAAAATAATCCCTTAAATTTAGCCAACCCATGTAGTGAAGGTAGCCAGCGCAGCCTACAAAAGTAACTAATAGAAGTACAGCTATCCCTACTACAGTAATCATTAACTCTTGGTTCGCTATTTGGTCCCTTCTAGCCTGAGCCTCAGCTTCTCGTTTTTCTTGTAAAACTTTCCGGCGTATTTTTAAAAGTGTCTGCCAATGAGATGGCCCCAAACCCGACTGCCTGGGATCACAAATAAAAGCTTTGAGCTGCTCCTCAGCGTCTGCCGCAGCCCTAAGTTTCGCAAATCGGTCCATACTAATTTTATTTACGTCTGAGCTGGTAATGCCTTTTTTCTGCAACTTTTTTTTTGCATTGTCGGTAGCATCAAAAAATTGCCCGAGCTGCTTACTCAGGCCAGCCAAAGATTGCCCGGTACTGATGCCTAATTTTATAGTGCTAAGCAGGCTGATGGGGTCCATATTAAATACCGTCTTTACGGGTAAATTCTACAGTGTTTTCCAAAACCGAAACACGGGCCTGTAATTTTATAATAGCCATCATATGAGACGCCATAGACCCTAGGTCCTCGTTTATTTGGTCAATTTCTTGATAAAGAAAATTATCCTCATTCTCCATATCCTCGTAAATTTCTACAAGAATATCTGTTATCTCTTCGATGTTTTCACTATTTTGCTCTACATCACGAATTAGATTAGTCCTATCAGCGGCGCTGTTAGACGCCGTGAGTACTGCAATGTCTTCCGTTAGTGCTTCAATGGTGGCAGCCTGTTGGCTCACCCACCACACGCCTCCGGCAAGCTGCATAGCTAATACACCCACAAGGGCTATAGGCAGACGCATATTTTCCATTATTTCACCTCAAAAATTCTATCTAATTTTGCTTCAAGTTTATCTAATCTATCAATAACTCTTCCGACATCTATTTCCTGTCTGTGTAAACTAACATATTCACGGGCAAGCTCTTCGCGTGTTCGGTTCAATAAAATAGTAACTCTGCGTAGCTCCCCGTGTTGATAGCGTATCCACCAAACTCCAAGGGCCATTGCAGAGCCTAAAACCATGTCAGCTATATTTATTTCCATAAAGGCTCCGTTTTCTACTTCTTAACATATTTTAAAAATAATTAAAATAAATGCTTTTTAGGGGTTGATATTTATAGGTGTTAACATTAAGTTAACAGTATAGAGTTTTAAAGGAGAAAAAAATGAAGATTAGTAGATTACAAGAAAAAATGATTAGAGAGTTTTTTGATGACATTGATGGCGGTGCAGTAAGGGGTCGCTCTCGCGCTCAAAGTCTGGGCAAAAGAGAAATCAGAGGCAAGAAGAACAATCACTTAGCATTAAAATGGGTCGGGTTAGGTAATGCTTATGTTTTGTGCTTTGATGGTGTTCGCAGATTGCTTTATCCAAATGAGTTTAATCGTTTTTATGATTGGTAAATTTTTAGCGGTAATCAACGGGGGCTACGGCCCCCAGCCTTGCAAGGGTTGTGAAACTAATAACTAGGTGTTAACAGGTTGCTGACAAATGGAGGTACTAATGCAGACACAACAAATAAAAAAGCGCCAGAGAAAGCTTAAAGGCTACAGGCTGGAGAGTGAGTTAAGTGATCACATTTCATTTGAGGCAAGTAAACTTGGCATCTCTGATAATGATTACGTCCGGGGCATATTCGCCAAAGATGCAAAAGCTAAAGGTAAGAAGTTGAAGCATGATTATTGGTATTGATTGCGGTTATAAAACCGGGGGTGTTGGATTAGTATCCCTGGAGGGATGGGCTGAGGTTCACGACTTACCCACATATGACGAGGGTGGCGTGGACGTGAGGGCTCTCACTGACATTCTCTACAGTGTAGATAAGGTTAAACACATCTACGTCGAGAGGCAGCACTCGATGCCCAAGCAGGGCGTCGTATCGACATTTAAAATTGGTTACGCATTCGGACAGATAACAAGCACTTGTGCACTATCCCGGATACCGTTCTCAATTATCAGCGCAAACTCTTGGAAGCGTGCATTAAATTTACCGAGAGATAAGGACGCGAGTAGGCGGCTGGCACAGCAGTGGTATCCTGATCTCGCGTCTCAATTAACAAGAAAAAAAGATGAGCACCGGGCTGAGGCCCTACTCATTGCTAATTATGGGAGTAAACAAATTGACTATCATTCCTAACATGGAAAACGAAAAGTATCACTTAGAGCCGTCACTCAGCGCCTCTGGTGCAAAGACAATAGCCATGAAGAGCCTAGCTCACTACAAGTATGCAGAGCAAAAGACTTCTCAAGCATTCGAC
>Ga0181373_1000345_pt1 | contig 10383 bp, 7 predicted proteins | sample LowvirmetaG_3_FD_130159 | JGI IMG/M metagenome (GOLD analysis project Ga0181373, IMG submission 130159) | Marine viral communities from the Subarctic Pacific Ocean - Lowphox_09 viral metaG | ecosystem: Environmental > Aquatic > Marine > Oceanic | place: Subarctic Pacific Ocean | collected 2015-12-05 | reverse complement strand
GGATTTAGATTAGATTTAACTTCTTTATTCCCTATTTCAAGTTCATTCTCAACACGATATCAAGACTCATTTTATGGAGATCTTGATTTTAGGATAGTAGATAGTGTAACATTTTTTAGTAGAACCGCTAATCCCCTAGTAATTCAAAATTATGGAACTGCACTTAGTAAGAATTTTGGTACTTATACATTCTTATTTCATGGTAGTTCTGTAGAGGATTTATTTGATACTAGACCTATCCAACAATATGGAGAAATCCCAGGAATAGATAGATTAGTAGTTTCTGGTAGTGGGGGTGGTGCAACCTATGTATTCGCTACTGTTACAACCATGTCAGGTGCTATCACATATTCAATTTGTAGTACAAATGAATATATTACATGGGAGGGAGATATTGATGGTAACCCTACGAGTGGTGGTCAAGTTGCTATAGGAATGGATGTCTACAATTATAATGGTGGAAATCCTATAGCACTTCCTTTTGGGGCATATTCTAAAAATACGGGAAATGGTGATTGGGCTGGATTTGTTACCACTGGAAATGGAGGAGCTTTAAACTTAAAAGATACATTTTATATTGATGAATTTGCCCCTACTATAGGGGATCCAATTTTAGTTCCTACTCCAAATAATAACTTCCCACAAATAACATCATCATGGGATACCCAAACAAGTATGCCAGGTGCAACATCAGCCACTCGTTATGATGTAATGGCTATTGATGGTCAATCATATAGTGGAGGAACTCCATCAATTGGAGATAAAGTAAGTAATAGATATTTAATTTATAATTTCTTTGCTTCTCAACAAAGAGGAAATACAGATATTTTAACAAACCCTCCATATATTGGATCTGCAAGTCTATATACTTTCCCAGTAAGTTATACTGCATCTTTACCTATAGTATCTACCCCAGTTAATAGTAAATTTTACTATTCAACTAATAATACAATTGTTACAGCACTTTCAATAAATGACTTTAGTATAAATCAATTAGATATTACAGATACAATTGATAATTCAATAGCTTTTGATGAAAACCCTAATATAACATTTACTTTAGACTATACAGGATCAGTGGTTTCCTCAGGTCCACCTCCAGGTAATGTTTTTGATTTATCTTTAGCAGTATCATCTTCAAGACCTAATATTGAAGGCGTTAATACTTACCTATTCTCCCCATTATCAAGACAAAATGCGGGAAAACCAAATTTCAACCTATCATCAACTAATACGGTTTATAATATTGATCCTTATATAGCAAATACAGGAATAGGATTTTTTGAAAATACTGTTTATTATGCTATACCTAATAATTTTAATGAGAATAGACCCAATAAATTTAAATTTGTTATTGAAAATCAAAATGGTATAAATACTACATCTAATTTAACAGCTATAGCTAATTCTACAGCACCAAATGTTCAAACACCCGAAAGTAATTATACTCAATTATCTTCAATAATTCCTAAATTTTCTGGAAGTAAGTTAACTAGTGCAAATTATAATACTTACTCCCCACCTACATCCCCATTATTAGTAGAATCTGTAGAATTTGCAAATGGGACTTCTGGAAGTTGGGGTGGTGATGATTCCTATGGAAAAGTAGCAGCAATTGATAAAAATCCTATCTATTTTGCACATTTTAAATCCTCTAAAAATAATTTAGAATTAGATGGAACTTATACATTTACAATTGATCAATTAATTGAATCCCCACTTAATGACATTACTCAAGACTCATTATCAGTAAGTCCAAAAACAATAGAAATTAATGGTTCAAATAATAAATTAATCGATGTTGTAAATACTTTTGAAAAAGGAAGAAAAGCATCTATAACATACCAAGTTCCAATTCAAACATACCCAGTATTATCAATTCCTTATACTGCCCCAGGTGATGCATTAGTTCAAGAAGTTGCTATCACTCAATCAGTAACTACTAATTACCAAACATTAAAAATTGGAGATAATAAAATATTCCAAAGTGGGTTAGAATTTGAAACTCTACTATCTACTCAACCAGATGGAGTTGGTCCAAATTTCCTTACTTCAGCAAGTATGACTATAGGACAAAATGTTAGTATAACACCAAGGGTAAGTAATAGTGGTTCAGTAAATGGAAAAGAAACTATTAGTTATTTAGGAACAGCATTCCCCACTGTCAGAGAACAGGCAGGTCATGGATATTGGGCATTTGCTTCAGGTTCAACCACAACTGGAGGGTATATAGATTTAAAAGGTGGTGCTGCTTCATTATCGGCCAGTTTAGCTCCAGGAGGAGATCCATCAACAGGAGTTTATTCTGGTGACTTCTTAGCAATGGCTCATAGTTATAACTACTGGGTTGAAAACCAATTACTTTCAGAATTTACAGCAAGTGCTACAACACCTATTGATAAATTTGGAGTACCTGGATTACCTACATCTTCAACAGATCAAAGAGGTATCCAAGTTCTTAATACTGATTTACTTAATTATAACTCATTTAATTTCTCCTCCTCCGAAACAGGAGCAAATATATTAGGTTATACAGATTTTAACCTTCCATTTTTAGTAAAAAGAGGAGATGAGATTAGAGTAACATATGATATTAACTTTACAGGTTCTTCATTTATTGATGTAACTAAAGAAACATTAAAAACAGCAAACTACCGTACTCAAGATTTTACAGTAACAGATGTGGGAGCAAGTGACTATGCTAATGATGATATTCCTTCATTCTATTATATAAATGGAGCAACTACAGCATCTATATCAGAAAGTAGATTATTTGATAGATTATTTGTTACTCCAAACCCTGCTGAATTAGAAGAATTAATTCCATCAGGATCAATTTATCAATTTACAATTAGAAGAAGAACAAATGCTGATGATAGGGTTATTATATATCAAACACCTCCAATTAATGCTTTAGGTTCTCAAACTCCATCTGGAGATGGGTTCTTGATACCTAATGATTTTACACAAATTCAAAAGAATAATGTTCAAACATTAATTAACCAATTGAAATCTCAAAATGCTGTCAATTCAGAAGCTGTTGCGGTAAATTCACAAAATATAGGACCTTCATCATCTTAGTAAAAATAATTTGGAATAGAAATTAAAAAAACGTATATTTATAAACAAAATAATTAAAAAATGGGATATTTAAATAATCAAGTAGTAACAATCGATGCTATTTTAACAAAAAAAGGTAGAGAACTCCTAGCCCAAGGGGAAGGTGGTTTTACTATTACACAATACGCTTTAGCAGATGATGAAATCGATTATACAATGTATAATCCAACTCACCCTTCAGGTGCAGCTTATTATGGGGAGGCAATTGAAAATATGCCTCTATTAGAAGCATTTCCTGATGAAACTCAAATCATGAAATATAAATTAGCTACATTACCACGTGGTACTAGTAGATTACCTATATTAAATGTTCCATCAAATGTAACACTACAACAATTGGCTTCACAAGCAGTGACTCCAACTACATTAAATTATGTAACTACAACTGAACCATCAGGTTATACATTTACGATTTCAGATGCTAGATTATTCTCAACATTCCAAGCAACTGGAATTGATACAGCAGCAGCAAATACTTTAAATGCAAATGTAACAGCAGTAACTAACGGAACTAATGTTTCTCAAACAGTAATAGGTTCTACATTAAACATACAAGCAACTGGAGTTAATACATTATTTGGAACTCAAACATCACTATATGCTACATTAACAATTATAGGTAGAGATAGTGGAGCAAGAGTACAAATCCCAGTAACAATAAATAAATCAGCAACAACAGCTGCATTAAGCTAAGATAAACAATATTGAAATAAAAATAAAAAAATGGGATTTAAAAGATTTGATACTGGAGATATAATTGTAAGCAACAATGCTGTTGCATCTACAATGTGGACTAATAACTCTCCAACATTGACAGCATTCTTTACTTCTTCTGTTCAGATAGAAAGTAGTACAAAAGAATATTATTATGACGTTTACCAAGTAGATGCTACAGATGCAGCTGCCCAAATACAATTTGCAGTTGCCTATTGTGATCAAGAAGGTAGTGGTAGTACATTTTTTAATGCTTTAGTAACAGGCTCAACTCCAACAAGATCAAATTATGGTCAATACAGAACTTTAGTTTTAGGAGATGAAAATGCTGAATTTATATTTGGTAATGCTACATCTTCTTATTTCTATGCTATTAATATAGAAAGAGCTAGATATAAAGAATCTATTCTTCCGGGTATTACTAATTTAAAATTAACTAATGGAGCTAATAGTATTACTTTAACAGATGATAGTAAATTAAATACCTCAGCTGTATTTACAGATGCAGGTAGAAGATATAATTTAGTATCAGGTTCATCAGGAAACATTTATACAGGACTTGAAGCAAATGGTTGGACATTAGCATCAGGATCATATGGTTGGTTACTTCCTGATATTGGTGTTATGTTATTAAATGGTGAAGCTTTAGATGGAGCTGCAGCTGACGGAGGAATTTTATTAAACACTACTAGATCATTTGACTCTGGTTCTTTAAATCAAGCTAAAATAATAGATGCAATGAATGCTGGAGGTGGTGTTGGTTTCACATTAAATAGTGATGAAACATTATCATCTGATTTTGTATTTGTTAGAGCAAGAAATAATGAATATAATTACTCAGAAAACCCATCATTTATTTCAGGTTCAACTGGTGTTGTAGTCTACCCAGAATTTGTAGATAACCCCCAAACATATATTACAACTGTAGGATTATATAATGATAACAGTGAATTATTAGCAGTAGCTAAATTATCAAGACCCCTACCAAAAGATTTTACAAAAGAATTACTCGTAAGAGTTAAGCTTGATTTTTAAAATGAATGGCAGCCTACAAACAATTTACCACCAAGGATATTACTATAGCCCCATTTGTAGCTAACAAAGGATTTGACTTTGTTGGAGGAGCTATCACAGCATCTAACGTTGGTATTGATATTTTTCAGGGTATTAACCCTACAGGTTCTATTATCTCCACAGAAGCTATTAATACTGGTTTAATATCAGTACAAAATACAACAGGAGTATATAATAGTATAAAACAATTATATTACAGTAACTATTTAACCTCTAGTATAGGAGATATAGTTCCTACTCAAAGTATTATCCCTGGTGCTTTATCTTCAGATACAAGATTTATAGGTCCTGCTGAAGCTCCTAGATATGAAAATTATTTACAGTCTACTTTAACCCAATCAAGAGATTTTCCTATAGGAAAAGGTGTAGATTCAGGTTCTATTTCTGTAGTTTCTATTCCTCAAAAATTATTTGGTGAAAATATTGTTCCTTATACATTTGATTTAACATATACATCTTCTAATGGTCAACCCTCTAGAGTTGTTGATGATGGAGATGGAAATTTAATAGCAACTGGTTCTGATAATACAGGTAATGCTATATATGGGACTTCCCTTTATGGAACTGGTCAATATTCAGGTTCACTTTTTGCAGAACCTGGAGAAATAGTAGGACAAATATTTTATTCTCATGGTTTAGCTGTTTTTACTAAAAGTGAACTATCTAAATTAAGTAGTAATATTAGTGCATCAGGGAAAGATTTATCAGATTTTAAAGTATCTTTTTCATCATCTATTACTATTTATGAACATCAATATAAATGTATAATTAATGAAAATGAATTTGGATATTCTTTAAACCCTTCAATTATATCATCAAGTACTGATTTATCAGGTAGTCTAAATGATGTGTATTATGATTTTGCAACAGGTTCAGTATTTGACCCTTATGTAACAACTATAGGTTTATATAATGAAAATTCTGATTTATTAGCAGTAGGTAAATTATCATATCCCGTACCTATCTCAAAATACTGTGATACAACAATCATAGTAAATTTCGATACTTAAAAAACTATTATGAATTGGATTTATAAACAAAAGGAAATGGAGTCAATCTCCGATTTTCCTGATAATACTCATGGTTTTGTGTATAGAATAATACATAAACCAACAGGTAAAGCTTATATAGGTAAAAAAATACTTCAAAATACTACTAAAGTTAAATTAGGTAAAAAAGAACTTAAAGAATTAGAAGGAGTAGTAGGTAGAAGACCTTCATATAAAATGGCAGTTAAAGAATCTAACTGGAAAACATATTGGGGTTCGAATAAACATATGAAAGAATTATATGCAACTGAACCTAAAGAAAATTTTGAGCGGGATATTTTAATTTGTGCCCCTACAAAAAAGTTATTAACTTATTACGAACTAAAATATCAAATATTATACGAAGTACTAGAAAAACCAGATGAATTTTTTAATGATAACATTCTTGGAAAGTTCTTCACTCGTGACTTTGATGTCTAAATTATTGTTCGTACATTATAATCTATGATAAATGAACTATTAGTCAATTTAGTAGATTCTGTATTAGGTGCAGGTAAAAGAACAGCAAGAGGTAATAAAGCCTATCACTGTCCTTATTGCAACCACCATAAACCAAAATTAGAAGTTAACTTTACTCAACATAAAAAAGGTTATAATCCATTCCATTGTTGGGCTTGTGATAAAAAAGGTAGTCGTATTTCATCTATATTTAAGCAAGTAAAAGCACCACCTGAAAAATATGAAGAATTAAAAAAATTAATTGGTAGTGAAGTTGAAGTAAAAAAACAAAATAACCAAACACAGTTAAAACTACCAGAAGAATATAAACCAATCTTAGGTAGTAGAGATATTTTAGCACGACATGCATTTTCATATTTAAAATCTAGGGGCATTACTAAAGATGATATTGAAAAATATAATATAGGATATTGTGAGTATGGGAGATATGCTAAAATGGTTATCATTCCATCTTATGATGAACAAGGTGATTTAAATTATTTTACAGGTCGTTCATTTGAAAAAGAACCATTTGTTAAATATCGTAATCCAGAGACATCACGTGACATAGTACCATTTGAGTTGTTTATTAATTGGGATATACCGTTAGTACTGTGCGAAGGACCATTTGACGCCATAGCTATTAAAAGGAATGCTATACCGCTATTAGGCAAGAATCTACAACAAAATTTAATGAAAAAAATCGTTACATCTACTGTTAAAAAAATATACATTGCATTAGATACAGACGCCCAAAAGCAAGCACTTAAGTTTGCTGAATATTTTATAAATCAAGGTAAAGAAGTCTATTTTATGGACCTCGAAGGAAAAGATCCAAGTGAAATGGGTTTCACTAATTTCACAAAATTAATTCAAAAAACATTTCCAACTAATCAGTACGATTTGATGAAAAGGAAATTACAATTACTATGAGTAAAAGAAACATTAAACATTCCTACAACAGGATTCTAGAAATCTCTGAGGATGCGAAACAAATTACTATGCCAGATTCACGTTACTACCAACGTAACGGAGAGTATTATCCATCAATTACCTATGTTTTAGGGTCATACCCAAAAGGCAAATTTTTTGAGGATTGGCTTAAAAAAGTTGGGTATTCATCTGAATACATTGTTAAAAAAGCAGCAGAGCAGGGTACACAAACTCATGAAATGATTGAGGATTATTTGAATGGTAAAGAATTAAATTTCTTATCATCAACTGGATATCCAAAATATGATCCATTAGTATGGCAAATGTTCTTACGTTTTGTTGATTTCTGGGAAGAATATAACCCAAAATTAATTGAAACCGAAGTGCATTTATTTTCAGATGAAATTAAAGTAGCAGGTACCTGTGATATGGTATGTGAGATTGAAATTGATGGTAAAACAGAACTATGGATAATTGATTTTAAAACATCAAACCACCTCCAGACAACATATGATTTACAAACTGCCATTTATGGTAAATGTTATGAAGAATGTTATGGTAAAAAAGCCGATCGTTATGGTGTACTTTGGTTAAAATCTAATAAACGTAAAGCTGCAACAGGTAAAATTCAAGGTAAAAATTGGGAAATGTATGAATCAAAACGTACACAAGAAGAAAATGTTGATATTTTTATGACTGTAAAACGATTATTTGATTTAGAAAATCCTAAACACTCACCAATCTTTACTGAATTTAGAACGCAAGCTAAAAGAAAGTTGTGATATTTATAACAAAATATTCAATTCATGATATCATTGGTACAACTATTAAATGAAGTAGAAGGCAAACCCAAAGCTATTATATTAGCAGGTGCCCCAGGAGCAGGTAAAGGATACATTTTAAAAGGTCTAGATTTAGGGGGTTTAAAAGTATTAAATATCGATAACACATTCATTGATAAACTTAAACAAGCTAACGTTACTTTAGATCTTAAAAATGCTACACCTAAAGAAAGAAGCGAGCAAGCCAAAGCAATGGCCGCTGCTAATAAAGAATTTAAGGGTGAAGTACAAGCTACTATTGAGGGTAAAGAATCATTTATACTAGATGGCACTGCAGCTTCATATAAGAAGACAGCAGAATTAAAACAACAATTAGAAGAAGCAGGATATAATGTATTTATGCTTTATGTTTACACTGATTTACAGCGTTCATTAAGCCAAAATCAAGACAGGTATACAAAATCAGGTGGTGAAGATAGAAGTTTAGCACCTGCAATTGTAATGCGTACTTGGAAAAGTGTAACAGAAAACTTACCTAAATATGCTGATTTGTTTGGTAATAATTTTGTTGCTGTAGCTAATACGTTAGATGATAGAATGCAAGATATAGATAAAATTATAGATAAATATCTTAAACCATTTACACCTAAAGGTACTAAACCAAAAACACCAGCTCAACAAAAGAAATCAGATGAGCGAAATGCACAAGATAAAGAAGAAATTCAAGCTATGTTAAGTGATGATTTTGTATATGATGTAATTGAATATACAATGTCTAAAGATGAAGCACAATCACGACTAGCACAATTTTTACGTTCATAATGAATCAATTAACTAAATTTTTAGTAGACGGCATCCTTAATGAAGGGAAAGGCAAAGTAATAGCTGCTTATGGGGGTGGATTTAAACCACCTACAGCTGGTCACTTTGAAGTAGTTAAAAAAGCACTAGAACAAAACCCAGAAATAGAAGAATTAACTATATTTGTTGGTGGAGGTGAACGTGATGGTCTTACTCAAGCTGAGGCTATTTTAATTTGGGAAATTTTTCAATCATATCTTCCAATGAAGGTAAATATTCAACCATCTAAAGCTCCAATTGGCGATGTTATTCGTTTAGGAAAAAATAATTTACAAGATACAGTTTATTTTGTAATTGGGGGTAGAGAAGGTAGAGATGACGATACTGAAGATATTGCATCTAGAACTAAAGGTATTGAAGAAAAATACCCTAATATGAAAGTTAAAGTAGTTACTACTCCTGATAGTGGGATGAGTGGTACTAATGCTAGACAAGCAGCTAAAGTTTCATATGAAGAATTTGAAAAATACCTACCAGGTAAGTTATCAGATGAGGAAAAAGAAATGGTGTATAACATTGTTTCACCTGCAATTAAAGAAATAAAGATTCCTAAAATATCTGATATTACAGAAAAATTTAAAATTTTTGTTAGTAAATTAAAACAAGAAGGTAAAGAAACTAAGGCAGCATTTAGCCTTTTAGTTAAAGCTGCCAAAGGTGAAATAAAACTCACAGATTTAGATAAACAACAAATTAAAGAACAACTCAAAGATATTCTTAAAGGGGTATTTGGAGCAGCAGTATTTGCTATACCAGCTGGCTCATTAATTTTAATTTTACTTAAATTAATTAAACTACATGGTTTAGTTACCCCAACAGCATTTTTAGAAGAAAACGATCCCGAAGATGGTAAAGCCGCTCCTTATGGTTCAGGATATAATAAATTAAATGAAAATGCTTCATATTCTAAAGATATAGATATTGAAGGAAAAATCATACAATTAACTCAACATATGTTAGATAAAGGGTACAATATAGAACCTTTACCTTCAGTTGAATTTGTTGATGGTGATAGTGAAAATGCACGTGAATTCCTCGGTAAAACAGCGTATTATAACCCGGAAACACAAACAATCGTGCTATACACTGAAGGCAGACATCCCAAGGATATTGTACGTTCATTTGCACATGAGATGATTCATCATATTCAAAATTTAGAGGGTAGATTAGGTAATATTACTACAACTAATACACAAGAAGATGATCATTTAAATAATATTGAAGCTGAAGCTAATTTAAAAGGTACAATGACATTCAGAAATTGGACTGATAGCTTAAATGAAGTAATCGTAGGTGGTAAGCTTTATCCTTTTAAAGTTACAGATAGAACTTATGATGAAGAGGATAATTCATTAATTACAATTGAATATAAGTTTACAACCCCTAATAATACTTATAGAGTTGAATTCTAT
>Ga0181373_1000343_pt1 | contig 10419 bp, 8 predicted proteins | sample LowvirmetaG_3_FD_130159 | JGI IMG/M metagenome (GOLD analysis project Ga0181373, IMG submission 130159) | Marine viral communities from the Subarctic Pacific Ocean - Lowphox_09 viral metaG | ecosystem: Environmental > Aquatic > Marine > Oceanic | place: Subarctic Pacific Ocean | collected 2015-12-05 | reverse complement strand
TTTCCTCAGGGATTGATACATAATGTTCTTCAAATAGTGACTTCATACCTTCCATGAAGGATTCAGTCATTTCAGTTTTAAGGCCACGTTCAACAGCCAGTTCATTCTCTTGGAGCCACTCATCAGCGACATATTCCAAGTATGAATCAACACGCTCTTGAAGTGCAACCTTCATTTCTTCGACTTCTTCTTCAAGTGCAACAGAATACTGTGCTTCTAATTGTTCTTTGATTCCAGAAATCTTCGATTTAAGTGCGGCTTCAAAGATGGTCTTTGCCTTCTCTCTGAATTCCTCGGAAAGTTCTTCACCACCGAGGAGAGCATTAACGTCGTCTTCAACGTCAATCTCTTCTACCACTTCTTCCTCAGCAACAACTTCATCAGAGACTTCTTGGTCCTCTTCAATAGTTGCTTCGGTATCGAGTTCTTCTTCTTCTTTTTTCATTGTAGGAGTAGAGTCTGCTTTACCAGCACCTTTGTTTACAACATCGGATACTTGCTTTAAGCTGCCACCGGGAGTTTTCAGCTTCGCTGAATCATCATCGGGTTTGTAGTTCTCAGGAGTTGGACCTCCGAGATCTTCCACAGAACCTAATTGAGTTCCAGGATCCGCCATTGTTGGCATAGAATCACCCGCTTTTGCGCCTGAATTAACAGCGGTGCGGGATTGCTGTGTCTTTACTTCCATTTCTTGTAGTGATTTTCCACGTGACATTTGTAGCTACTCCGTAATAAACCTGTATTGGTATTATCTTTATTTATTTATATTTAAATGTTTTGCAAGAACTCGTTGAATAAATTTAATTTATTCTCATCGAGTTTTTTCTGATCAACTAGGGTGTTAATCGTTGCATATGTTTTCTGAGCATACTTCTCACGAAGAATACTGCCATCCCATACCCAATCTTTTCCTTCCATAATACCTTCAACAAAAGCATCAGGAGCAGAAGGATCAGCAACGATGTCAGCAGCAGTTGCCAACATAAAATCATCACCAACAACATTGACACCTTCACGTGTCATTTTCAAAGAACCAATACCACGGGAAGAAACACCGAGTTTGACACCTTCTTCTACCAGAGAAGCAGCAATCTTACCCATTGGGGTGTTGAGGATTTTTGCTTTTCCAATAAAGTTGGAACCGTTTTCTCTAAGAGATACAATCTTATGAGAGACTCTATCGAGATTTACGGTAGGACCTTCGGGGTGACCTAGTTCACCAAGGGCTCTACCTTTGGCAACATGATTTTCATTATATCTGCCAACTTCACGGCGAAGTGTCTCCATAGGATACATGCGACCATTACGGTTCTTGATGTTTCCTTGAAGGAATACACCTTCAATATACATGGATTTCTTGCCACCTCTCGATTCAACAAGAAACTCAACTGATTCAATTTCTTCTGTGATGAGTTTCATTAGGATCCGCCTCCGGCTGCTTGAATTTGAATAAAGTTAACAGTAGAACCAGTACCATCAGAGAAGATGCTGGCTTTTATAGAATTTCTGACCATACCACCATTAAATGTCGCAGTGCTAGCACCACCAACAGTAGATGCACTACTATCATGAGTGATAACAGCACGGGTAGAGAAGAATCCAGGTTGAGAGGAAGAGTTAACTAATACACTCTGAACTGGTTTATGTGAGAAATTTAAAGAGGAAGGAGTAAGTCCAGTAACAGAAACAGTGTCGCCAACATTAAAAGCACAACCAGTCCCTTCTGGAAAATGAAGAGTTGTTGATGTGCCGGTAGTGATGCCAATAACTGGTTGAGATTTTGGAGTAAGACTCAGAATCTCCGTTTCCTGTTTAGAAACGCTGTAATCATTTGCAGTCGCTGTTGGATTTGTTCCAATAGCAACGCTGACATTTTTAGTGCCGTTATTAGTGATTCTCAAAGAATCAGTTTTAACTGCCATCGCACTAGATTGTGACGATGCACCACTTGCACTTGCTAATGTAGTTCCACTATCTGCGATTGGATTGTGAGCCATTACTCCTCTTCCTCTGTTTCCGTGTCAATTGTGTCTTCACCTTCTTCGGTATCGAAGAGTCCTGCCGATGCATTAGGTTTAAGATTTTCAACTCGTTCTGCTGCTTTTGCATACAGAAGTTCTTTGATTTTATCTGAAACCTCAGAACCAGATTCACCAGTCACCATAAGATCCATTAATTCTTCCATTGTTTAGTAATATACTAAGACTATAAGTTATTTATATTTCTCCACCTTCGGGTGCTTCGGTCTTCTTACCTTGCTTCTCTAAATCCGGTTCCATGGGTGTTGCACCAAGTGCCGGACTACTAGAAACAGCGCCTTCTTGTGGTTGTTGTTGACCAGGTTCAAAACCGTCAACGGCCATTGCTGCCTCTAATGGGTCAACAATAATACCGTCTTTGATTTCCTGTTCAATCTTTGCATCCTCTTCGAGAATGTCAGCATCAGTTTGACGAATGATCTTACGTCGTACATAATCCTGTGAATAGTATTTGCCAACATAAGGTTCTGCCAAAGTTGCCAAATTAATTCTATTCTCCATGAGTTCTGCTTCTTTGAGTTCAGAGAAGTGGTTATCATAGAGGAAGTCAAACTGAATGTGCTCACTCATCACTTCCCAATCTTCGGGAGTGACAACGTTTTTGAGCAGCAGTTGAGTTTTCAACATGTCCAAGAACATTGCTGAGAATCTCTTTCTCAAACGACCAACAAACTTACTAAATTTGAGTTCGTCTCTTAGAATCTCAGAAGAACGACCAAGGTTAAATCCACCATCACCCTCAATACGAGAGATGGGAACGTTAAGTGCCTTATAAAGTTTCTTCTTGAAATATTCAATATCGGTAATCTCTCCTAGGTTTTGACCACCTGGAAGAGTTGTGATCTCAGTACCACGACCACCTTCACGACGAGGTAACCAGAAGTCCTCCATCATCGACATCATTTTCTTATCATCACGAATCTCACCAGTGTTAGCATTGTACACTAACTTGTTGCGATAACGTGACATAACGTCACGCAGATACTGTTCTGCCTTTACCTTAGGAAGATTACCAACATCAATATAGAAAATTCTACGTTCTGGTGCTCTTGACAGTCTGTAAATGACAAGACTATCTTCAATCATTCTAAGTTGATTGAGTGCTTTGATTGATTTGTGAAGATATGATAGAGTTGATCCCTTATTTCTATCAACTAATCCTGATGTGCAATAGGTGATAGAATCTTTTGAAAATTTTACACCCTTTTGATCACTAGATGCTCCCATGTTAGACATGGGTTGATTTAATTTTGGTGTATAAACAAAGTATTCTTCTAATTCTGGAAATGCCATATCAAGAGAAGACAGTTCCTGCTTCCTGACACCTAGTTCTTTATTCTGTTGCTTTGCATGACGAACAAATTTCATCTTTGCTGCGTCAATATAACGAAGTTCTTTGATTCCTTCGTTTGGTGCCTTTAAATCAATGACTTTATGATAATATAATCTACCATCAATATACCAGTTGCGATAAATCTCATGAGATTTTTTATCAAAATCTAACAGATCTTTGATATTTTTAAATTCTTGTCTAATAGTTTTCTTAATTCCTTCCGAAGCATTGAGATTTGATAGTTCAATTTCAACAGGACTATCATTAAGGTCGCTTACAACAGCTTCGTTTACAATATCTTCAATCGCACTATCCACTTCTGGGTGGAGAGCCATCTCTCTATAACGACGAATTAGATCAATTTCAGTTTTAAATGTTCCTTCGATGTCAACGTAAGATCCAAAAAATCCAGACGTGACATAGTGGTCATTCCCATCCTCCTGTGCGGGAGGAACGGGACTGACCACTGATTTAGATTCCTCTTCGGAATCTTCAATAGAAAAACCAAACAGTTTTGCCATTATAATATTCGTTGACTAGTATATAGTTATTTAGTTAAGTGCGCCAGGACCACCAGCAACTTCAAAGTATTGAACTTGGAACTCGACGGTGAACTCCTCAATGGTGTTCTCAGTGTCGTAACCAAGAGCAATCTCGGAAACAGCGGTTGGGAAGATATCGTAGAAACGATATGATCTCAGAACGTTTGCTTTGGTGGTTTGGATTCTTCCCTGACCTGCATCAGGAACAGCAGTCGTGGTTTCAATCTGACCAGACGAACCTCTACCTAACTGATAAACATAAGCATCAGTCATGTAAGCGTTTGGATTAGAAGCGCCGGTATTATTCGACAACTTACTAATACCGTTCATCCACATTTCCATTGCGTGGCGAATCCGGAAATCCTCATCATTGATGATGGTGAGGGTCCAAGGATCGAATGTTATATCGCCAGCAACTTTCAGAGTGCGACCTCTGAAAGGAACATCGATAGATGCAACGTTAGATGCAGGCATGTTTGCTGCCTTACACATAAAGGAAAGGTCTTTCAACATCTCACCATCTTTGGTGACATATGAGGGAAACTCAGGAATAGTTACCTCAAATAGATTGGGGCGAGCGCCGCCCCCTTTGAGAGTAGACTTAAAATTAGATAGAGTCTTAATTTGTGGTGCTTCGGCCATTTGTTATTCTCCTAGAAATCTTCGTTAAGTGAGGGATTTAAGATCAGACTCTACCAGCGACTTCCTCGAAGCTAACACCAGTTCTGGTGGCAACAAATGTGAGGGAGACGTAGTTGATAGACTTGGCGGGTTTCAGGAAGATGTCCGCTCTGAACTCGTTGTTGTCAATGATGTCAGGAGTGTTATTCGTTTCGTCACAAATAACGAGGAAGTCATAGATTCCTCTCTTCGCCTGAACGTCACGTAAGTAAGGTTCGACAATGTTTACGAAGTTTGCTCTCGTAATTTCATCGTTGAGTTCAAATAGTTGAGCTTTCGCAGCTCCCTCTAAGGCTTGCTCCACAGTGAGGAACAGACGCCTAACGTTGATTCTATCGAACGCGGAGGCATAACCAAGGGCAGTCTTATCACCAAAGAGAAGAATACCAATACCAGGTTGGAATGAAATCGGGTTCACACGTGCCTGATAAAGTTCGTCTCTCTGATTTTGATTAGGATTGAATGCCAGTTTAACAGCATTGTTTAGTACACCACGCTGTTGACCAGCAGGTGAGAACCAAGGGAATGCTCTAATATTAGTACGGGTCATGAGACCAGCAACGTCACCATTCGTTGGGATATAACGGAAGACGTTATTAAAGCGGTCATAAGTGTACTTATAACCAGAATCAATGATGCCATAGGAAGAAGACTTAACTCCGTTGGCAAATTTCAAGATGTTTGAAGTTTGAGTGTCATCATCAACAATACCAATAACACCAGATCTGTGAGGAGAAACAACTGCAACACAATCCTGTCTTTGTTCGGCAATCGAGATGAGTCTGTTTGCCTTAGCTTGGGACTCTTCAACGCCGTTGATTGATGGACCCATGATCAGGTAATCAACTTCCAACTCTTCCTTATTCTTGAAGAGGTTGTATGAAGTGATTAGATCGCCCAACGTTGCTTTATGTCCACCAGTTGCGCTGTAATCAACACCACCACTAAATGCGTAACCAACGTTACCGATTGCGGCGTAAGTAATACCCTGAGCATTTTGTCCCCAGAGACCTTCGCCAGTCGAAAGAGGCGTGAAGTGTGTAGCGAAACCAGTTGCTCTGGGAACAGTGCCCCAGAAGGAATCTTCGTCTTGTGATGGGTTGTAACCAGCGTATGCATATCCAGAGAAATCAGCAAGGAAGTCCTTGTACCAGATTTTCTGAGGAGCATTTACAGATGAAACAGTATCAAGTGCTTTGGACAGTGAAGAGAATTTCTCAACAATGTTGCCTTGAATACCAGTTACAGCACCGTTATCATCAACGATACAGATGTTCATGGCATCGTTGTAACCTTGACGCTCAGAAACGTAGTTATTGGTTACAGGACGTGGTGCGATCGATTTCCAGAATACAGTTCCATTTTCGATTGGAAGTTGTTGCTGATCATACCAGTCAACTGCTGAGACTGCATCAATACCAGTAGCATAGATGGTGGAGTTTGCAACAGCACCACTCGCTTGGTTAAAGAAGAGGTTATCATCCGATTGAACAGTGCTACCAACGGCAAGAGATGCTGCTGGATCGTTCTTAGCGTATGAAATCTTAGTTGCAGTAGATCCAACACCAACAGCGTTAATCCTATCTGTCCACTTAACGTCGAAGGAAGAATTGCTACCAGTGGAGTCTGTCTTAACGCCAGTAACAATACCTTTCAGATATCCGGTTGTGATTGTGGAAAGTGTACCAGCGGCAGCATTAGGAACTACCAAGTTCGTAAGACCAACGGTAACACCATAACCAACGGTGATACCCATACCAGCAAGACTGCTAGTAGTAACACCAACAGTTTGGTCTGCAAGGTCATCAATGAAACAAACTTTCAGACCGTTTGCCCATTTACCAGGAGTTTTAGCAGCGTAGTTCCAACCAGTGTCTGTCTGATAGTTCTCGCTATAATCATCATAATTTTTAATTTTTAAACTTGTATCTGCATATACATCGTTACCGGCATTAGCGTTGTTAAGAGTTGCGCCATCAGTTCTTACAACTTTAAGAACACCGCCATAGGTAAGGAAGGAACTAGCACTCATCCAATATTCATATTGGGCATCAGTGCTGATCGGTTTACCATATACTTCGATTAACTCTTGCTCTGTCTCAACAGTATAGCACTCATCAATAGGACCCTTTTGGAAAGGTCCGCAAATGCCACCAATATTATCTAAAACGTTCTCGGCTCTACCAACAGTGAGGTCAACCTCTCTAATTAGTACACCAGGAGACAATAATGCTACTGCCATTGTTTACTCCGTTAGGTCCATATTTGTCTAAGAATATTTATTGTTTTGAATGTTTTGAGAGGGGGAACTGAGACGTGAATACCTACCAATCAGGATATTTCCACTCTTTGAAGTAGTTGTGTGCCTTCCTGTGCTTCAATACTCTCTTCTTGGTACATTCCTTACATTCATATGCATATGAAGATGGGACCGGTCCTTTATCCTTTCTAGTTCTGTAAAATCCCTCAACTAAATTTTTCGTTTCTCTGCAAATTTTACAAGTTCTATCATTGAGGAGAAAGTGTCCAAGACTAATTTGATCGTCTAAGTCCATTACAGATAGTTCCACATATAATCAGCACCACCTTGTGCATCACCATAGGTGCCATCAAGATGCCATCTATCACCATCACTATCAACAAAACTGGATTCAGTATTTAATCCATCATCTAAGAATCCAAATGGTGCCATGTCTTGCTCAATTTGATTCTTCTGTTCCTCGTAAAGTCTTTTGCGAACATCTTGATCAGTTAGTTCTTTAAAATAATCCTGTGCCACTAACCAAGCATAGATGACCAAGCACATAGCAAGGTCATCATTACATCCATCTTCCGCCTCAAAAGAATTACTCTTTGAAATAAAGGTAGTTAGTTCACTAATAACGTTGTAGTCTTTAAAAAGAATTTTATCTGCTTCAATCATGGTCTTCAAATTAAGAGACCCAATCTTCTTAACAGTCTTAGACATCTTGACTCCTAACTGAGTCTTGCTTCCAGAAAATCCTTGACCAACAACTTGACCGGCTCTACCTCTCATAGAGCACATCAGTAAATTTTGATATTCTAGATCATATTGCAAAATGCTTGCTACCTGATCTCCAATGTCGTTTACCTCAGTAAGAATGAATGCTTCATTGTATGCCTTAGCTGTTGAGTAAATGATATTTGGAAACAGCATTGGTTTGACATGATTGTCTCTATACTTTGCCACAATTTTATGTGGGAAAGATGTAATATCTACAATAATAAATGCAGAGTAGTCTTCTCCAACACCTCTTGCCACGTCAACTGTACAAACATAGTCATGATCTTTTTCCGGATCAGCATACACGTCCAAACTATTGTTTGAAGTCATGGGAGCCTCATACACTAAACTCCTCAACTTTGCCGGGTCAATTAATGTATCAACAGATCCTAGGAACTCACACTCAAACTCAACCTTGAACTGCTGTTCTGATGTGTTCTTAACTGTTTGCTCTCGCCACTTGGCATCTCTACCTGGTACTTCTGACCAATGAACCTGAGTAGGAACATATTCATTTTGCTCTCTTTCCGCATCATGCCACATGCGGTAGAAGTGGTTCATACCCTTAGGGGTAGATACGATAATAATCTTGGTAGACTTACCAGATGAAATCGTAGGATAAACTGAACTAAAAAAGTCGTCGGCAATATGGTTTGGAACAAACGCAAATTCGTCCAAGAAGATAATGTTGAACGACATACCACGAACGGCAGCAGCAGATGTAGATGCTGCAAGGATCTTACTACCGTTCTCTAATTCAAGACTACCTTTGTTCCATGCAAGAATACCCTGCTGCATCCACTTTGGAAGATTCTCATATGCTGTCTGTAATCTACCCAGAAGATCTCTTGCCGTAGATGCTTTGTTTGCTAGAATGCCAATGTTTACATTATTATTAAACACTGCATAATGCAACAAATAAGAAACCGACGTGGTAGATTTACCAGTCTGTCGTGGCATCATGCAGATGTTGAATCGATTCTCATGAAATCGATTGATTAGTTTCTCTTGAAATGGCCACATCTCAAAAGGAACAAGACCCTCATCAACGTTGACGATCTTTACATATTTTTTTGCAAAGTAGACAGGATCAGCCTGGCACTTAATCATCTCCTGGACTTGATCCTCAGTATACTCAATCTGAGTATTTGCTTTTTTTAGATTGGGATTACCAAGATAGATTCCATTATCCATATCAAGTCCACTTAGGGGGATTATGTGGGCACTTTGCAAACGGAAATCTTGTCTTAACTTCCATAAAACAATTGCAAATAGAGCACCTCTTATATTTACCCTTTAAGTATTCACAGGATTCACAGATTTTCAATCTCTCCTGAGGAGTCTTCTTTTCCATACTTTCTCAAACTAACTAATCGTTTTTCCCAAGTGTCTCCGATCTCTGATCCAACCATCGGATTGACGCATGTTTCATCGCCAAGGTTATTGCACACTAATCCAGCTAAATCAACTTCGCTGCCAATCTTACCAGTGTGCCAATAGTGTTGACCATCTACCCATGTTGCCCCACATTTAGGGCAGGATTTCGTGTCCATGTGAACTATAAAATTTAGTATAATTCCTATTTATTTATATGTTGGTATCAAAATGATACAATATCAGCATTTCCACTTTCTCAGTGCAAGTGCTTTACGGGTTGGACGACCCTTCTCATCCTTCATTGGTCCCTTCATTCCACCCATGCGAGCACAGAAAGATCTTTTTCTAGGACCACCCTCAGGTTGAGGTGCTTTTAAATCAGAACCAGGATTCTCACGCTCATAAGACTTACGACCCTTTTCATTGAGACCGCCTTCTCTGTTCTTACCCTCTTTACGTTGCCATGCAGCACTCTTTGCTTCTGTCTGAACGTTCATATCAGTCTTTTTCTTTGACTTCAATGCTTTTTGTTGAAGTTGAAGTTTCTGACGATTGAGAACAAGTTGTCTACGTTGAATCATTTGATCTCTACGATCTAACGAATCATTCGTTCCATCATTCTTCTCCTCAGCAACTCTGATCAATGGTTGAGTTGGATCAGGACTGGATGGAGAATACTGAGTAACGCGAGCATCTGGATATACTTTTTGAACAGCATCTGTAATCTCTGCCTTACTAGGAACTCGCAGTGATGGGAAGAACAATTGAGTCATATAGAACTTACCTCGGAAGGTGAGGAAGATTCTCATGACTTGACCATTCTGACGAGGAATGGTAGCTGCTTCTTGTACTTCAAACTCTTCTTTCTTCGTCTTCTTGACACAGTTTGGATATCTTTTTCCAAACATAGTCTTCATACCTTTCTTCTCATATCCTTTCCAACATGCTTCACCAAGTTTGTTTGTCTCGACAAAACCATTTGCTTCAAGAGCAGCAATTTGAGAAGGTGAGAAACCTTCTTTCTTAGTGCTGTTACCCCAATTAGCAGCACCCTTCTTACGGCACTTTACAAGGGCACCAGATGCGTATGCAGAAGGCCATACAGAGTAACGAGACTTGACCTTATGATAGCAGGCATCTTTCGTTCCACTACCCTTACCCTTCTTGTCTTCTTCTGAAAATACTTCTTCTTTCATTTTCTTTTTATCAGTAGAAACGTAAGTTGGTTTGGCAGCACCAGATTTTGATTGTTGTCCTGGATCTGCTTTCTTTTTGCGACGAGACGCAGAGAGTCTTTCGGACTTACTCATGCTTGCTCGTTTTGATGAGGAGACACACTTGGGAGTTCCTTCTCCTGGTTCATCACTGGCGCAAGTCCCACCTGTGACAACGTTGACCCAACCACCTTTACCATCCTTTGAC
>Ga0181373_1000342_pt1 | contig 10444 bp, 13 predicted proteins | sample LowvirmetaG_3_FD_130159 | JGI IMG/M metagenome (GOLD analysis project Ga0181373, IMG submission 130159) | Marine viral communities from the Subarctic Pacific Ocean - Lowphox_09 viral metaG | ecosystem: Environmental > Aquatic > Marine > Oceanic | place: Subarctic Pacific Ocean | collected... | reverse complement strand
AGAGTATTTTTTTTATATATCATAGCTTTGTATTCAAAATATGATTCTACATACACTTGAGTTAACTCAGCGTAATTTTTTAGAGTGAAGTCAACATTTTTAAATATTGAATTACTATATTTTGACGAAGAACTTCCATTTCTAGAATTTTCTTGGTGAATAAACTTGCAAGTTGTATTGTTATCTACTGCTAAAGAATGTACTGATGCTATTTGAAACATCATGTTCCCTAATCTACCTTTTAAGTTAGCGGATATCATATTTTTCTTTTTTTCTTATTTCAGCATCAATGCTAGTTTGTTGTTTTTGTCTTATTTTATCATCACTAATTGGATTAATTCTATTGTAGCAATATAAAACATTGGGTATGAAAAGTGTTCTTTCTCCCGCCATCTCTATCATAGGTAACATAAGAGCAACATCCCAACCAGATTCATAATATTTTCCGTCATTTCCTCTTAAATCTTCATCTTTAATATCGTACCAGAGTTTACTTTTCCATGTTCTTAAATGAGAAAATGCAAAAGGCAAGTCTCTATAATTTCTATTTTTGTGTACGTCCGGGTGAATAGGTCTACAATTTGAAGATGATCCGTCAGGCCAGCCAACCCAGTTACCATAAGATAACAAACAATTTGTTTGTTCATATGCTTGTCTAACAATGTCTAAAGACCATTCAGAATACAAAAAGTCATCACCATCGATTACCATCAAAACAGATTCAGGATCTTCTTTGCATTTTAATATATTAAAGCCATCAACGATGTTTTTTAGTGCTTTGACGTTTACATCATTGTGTATGACTGTAAATCGATTGTCAAGGTGCGTACTTAGATCTTCGATTTTTTCTTTTGTTAAGTCTGTTGATGCATCATTGATAATAACACACTCAAAGTTTTTGTACGTTTGTTTTAATAATGAAATTATACACCTTTGTATCCATTTTTCTGTGTTGTAAGTTGGGACGACTATTTTAAATTTTGTCATTTTAACTCTCCTGCATTATGAAAGACAATTCTTTTATAGGTAAGCTTTTTATTTTTAATCATTCTCAAATCTTCTAATGTTATATTTCTAACTACAGATTCTGTTGCTACTTGACTTTTTGGATCGATTTTTTCATCATTGAGTGGGTTATATTTGTTGTAAATATGAATTGGAAAGTTACAATACCCGATATTTGACGCATTTTCCAGCATAGGATAAGTATAAGCTTGATCGGCAGCAAATCTATAAAAGTCACTAGTTCTTTGATCGATCAAGTCTTCTTTTTTTACTTTGCGCCAAAGATTTGATGTAAATGCTCTAATTCCCGTACATCTCCACGCGTCTTTTCTGAATGACTTATTTTTAATTGTGTCTTTGTCATACTCTCCGCAACTTACCCATAGATTTTTAGGTACTTCTATAAAGTCGCCGTAAACAAAATCGCATCGATCATCCCTGAACTTTGAAATAATCTTACCTAATGTGTCTGTTGACGCGAAAAAGTCGTCCCCGTCTAAGACAACAATAATATCACTTTCGCCAGTTAGGTAGCTTATATTTTTAAATAAGTTTTGGAGAGAAAATAATTGACTTTCATTTTTTACATATTTCAACCTTTTGTCAATCTTTGTAAAGTTTTCAATAATTTCTCGTGTTTTGTCTGTGCTGCAGTCATCCAAAAAATATGCTTCATAATCAGTAAAATCTTGTGACAAAACTGATTTAATCGTGTCGTGAATAAATTTTTCAACATTATATAAAGGTAAAAATATCTTTACTTTCAAACCAATCCTCCTTGAATGATACAATTTCTAAAAGTACCCTCTGATATCAAAACAGCAGTGTTAACACTTGGATTATATTTTTCGTTATGTTTGAGATTGTATTGCATTAACTCTTCTTTTAGATTTCCCAACTTGTACCAATAAGATGCCTTAAGCCAGTAAGACATATCTTCAGCAAACGGAAAACGATCGTCATAGAGCCCTGCTCTATCAATAATAGACTTTCTAAAAACTACTGACGGGTGGCAAATTGGATTTCTTCTTGTCTGGAACCACTCCATGCATTCACTATGGGTTGCTGGGTATGAAAAAATTTCTTTAGAGTCTGTTTTAAGATTGTTAATTAGAATATCAGTCCCTAAAATGTCTACTTCATTATTTCTTTCTAAGAATTCAACTTGTTTTTGCAGTTTACTTTCATACCAAATATCGTCATCGTCCTGTCGAGCTATGTACTTAGTACTCTTTTCTATACTCATTATGCCCGTATTTAGAGCTGGAACGATTCCTTGGGTTTCACACTTAATTAATTTTACACGTTTATCTAATTCTGAGATTTTGGCAACAATATCTTTCGTGTTGTCATTGCTATTATTGTCTACGACGATGACTTCAAAGTTATCATAGGATTGTCTTAGTACTGACTCTAATGATTGTCTTATTGTTTTTGAACCATTATATGTTGGTATAATTACTGATACATGTGGCTTAACTTTGTTCATCTGTTATAATCATCCTCTAGTCTCACCACGTCATCCAAGAAGTTTGTGCTGACCTCAACTATAGAACAGCCTATCTCTTGATCGATAACACTTGAGTGACCTCTTTCATTAACAGAGCCAAACCTGTGTACTTGTCCTGGTTTGACATGGTATGACTGGCCTTTCTTTAATTTTATAGGCTCACATTCATCGTCTTTCCCTTCCCAAACAAACAACGTCCCGTCGATCACGTGAACAGTTTCTTCTTTGGATTCGTGATACTGGAGACTCAACCTGTGACCTAGCTTGATGTTGATTGTTTTTCCAACATATGCGTCTGTTTCTGCCCAAATTTCTTCGTATCCCCATGGCTTTTGCACAATTCTCATTTAAATTCTCTCTTTTCGTGTTACTGTCTTTTTTTCAACCATTCCTTTATAATTTCGGGATGATCTTTTTCTATATGATACCAGGGTGTGGGTTTTTCCAAGTCAACTCTAGAATGAAATATCCAACCCCCAAATCTATTATTCAGTGTTTTTGCCATATTTACAATTTCTTCTTCACTTACTTCTGACCATGGCTTATTAAAGAATTTATTATTTTCTGTGTTATCAACAACTTCTTTATTGTATAGACTTGCATGAAACTTACTCCAAAAGTCTCTATAATTATAAATCTTTCTTTTAATATCATACCATGAATAATGATAAACTGTTGGCAACTCTTTAGTAACAGCATTAATAAAGTTTTGATATACACCAAGATTATCTTTTCTGTACTCTTCATTCGATAAAAGCATTTGTCTTACACGATCATGATCTGCTGTGTAAAAATTTGATGTAGGTATATAAGTAAAATCTTCTTTATTAACATAATCACAACCGTCAGATCCTGCAGAATACAATCTTCCTTCTGAGTCAGTTCTTCTATGCTGTTGAGGTATATCATGTGTTATGTGATCACTATTTCTAGAAAGCCTCCACTTCCAAGGATGTACATCTAATCTTACTTTGTCTTCGTTACCCCAGAAATCAATAACAGGCAAACACAAAACTTGCAATGCCTTAGGCAAACGCTTTGCCAATACTTTGATTTTTTTGTAATCATCCTCATGAACAATTTCATCAACATCCATCTGCCAACACCACTCACTAGTACAAAGTGATCTAGCTGCAGCTTTGTTTTGAAAATCATACAAGGCAAATCTTTCACTGTCCCAGTCACAATCTAACTGCTTAATTTTAAGCTTAGACTCTTTTTCTGCCCACTGTGACAATTCTTCCCACGTTCCATCTGTAGATCCACCATCAACAACAACAACTTCGTCACAGAATCCAAGTAAAGAATTAATAGACTCACGCCACGGATAATCATGGGTAATTACATTATGAGTTGTTGTATATCCACTTAACGTAACTTTCCGATCCAAGAAACCTGTAATAACATTCCAAAAAGTCTCGTGACGACTTAACAAATAATCTTCCATCTCATCACGACTCTTTTGCCACCAATCCTCGCCTAAGTGTTGGACGTGATCACCTAAACTTAACTGTAAGTCTAATAAACGTGCCTCGATTACTGTTCTTGGACATGTATCACCGCCAAGTGGATGAAATGATAAACCTTTGTACTCTACTAACTTGCTTAATAAATCATAATACTCGAGGCCTCCAATGACTTCTACGTTAACGTCGTCATTCGATTGTTTAATTGCAGCAACACTTTCATTAACACCCTTAATCCAACTGTTACCATCAATAACTGCCCATTTTCCGTTATTATCAACCTTATTAAAACGAAGTGCTTCAATGTACTCTAGGTCTTTAATGCTAAAAATAGAACTTAAAACAGTCTGTTTAGATTCTTTTAAAAACGGAAATTTTTCATGATATATTTCTGACTGCTTTTTTGACATCCAAAAGATATGCTCAGATCCATGCATAAAAGCGGAAATATATTTTCCCAGTTTTGTATTATCGCAGTCACAATTCTTACCAGTTTCTCTTTTGTGCAAGTCTATTGATCGATACTGGCAGAACTTATAATCATATTCCACAACGGCATAATTAAGATTTCCCACAATCATCGGTATTAGATTGTGATCTATTCCTCTATAATTAAAAAATACCCAAAACTTATCTGTTGCTTGACTTATAAGCTCTTTTGTTACTTTTTCTGATTTTACTTTAACTGTATTGTGAGGTGATGTTTCAAAAAGTGCTTCAGTGCTTTTTTCTGCACCTCCGGTGTACTCGTCTAAGAAAAAATCTGCAACAAATACTACGTTAGCCTCGCTAAAATTATCCATAGTGCTTTCTCCAATTAGTTTAATTGTACACTATGGAATAAGAAGTTAAAATAATTATTTTTAATTGTTTTTAAATCTAAAAAGTTTTATAAATAATTGAAAAATGAACATTTGCATCTAGATTAACCCCTGTAGAAGAAGTTAAACCTATGCTCCAAATTTGATCTTCTTCTATTGTATTGGTGACACCTGAAAAATCAAATGTGTAAACTGTGTCGATAACAAACGTTGAAGGGGCTGTGCTATTAATAGTAACTGACTCTGAATTAAGTGATGATGCGGAAACTGAGACGTCTCCGTTGTCACCTACATGAATTGCAGCTGTGATATCGTCAGTACCTCCGGTTGCGCCCAAACTACCTTGGACAATAGAATTAAATCTTAACTTAAGCTTTTCTATGATTGTTTTTGACGTCGCTATATACAATCTTATATTTGAACGTCCGCCATCAGCAACGGAATCGTCTGTCGGTAAAAAAACAGAAGTAGTACTCAGTGACAAAGCTTGACATAATCCATTTTCAACTAGCTTTTGTCCGTATAAACTACCACTTACTACCAAGTCACCTGTGACTAATGTGACTTCTCTATTGGGTCCATCTTTCCCTCCTGCAGATCCTGAAAGTAATATTTTAACGTCAGCTCCGTAACCTAGTGCAGTTGCGATATCGGCAGGCCTATTTGTTGTGGGCGCGCCAGTCCATTCTCCGAAGCCTAAGTTTTGGCCGCCAAAAAGAATAGAGTTGTCTTCTGCATCTATATATATTAAACCTTGATTGGCCTCACCCTCACCTCCAAGAAGAAAGTCTGCGTCTTGATAACTTCCATTTATTTGGATACTTCTGGGTTTTAAAGACATATTGGCGTAACCAGCAGATAAACGTATTAGCTCAATGTCGTCGTCGGTGACATTATTAGCTGTGATATTTACAGTTTGATCAGAGTTGATATAGAGTTGATCATCAGACTCAATAACCATGGCATTTGCTGTCGATCTTATATGCTGATCATTATCACCCGGATTATTAAATCTTAAATAATTACCCTCTTTGATTGAAATGTCTCCTATGAAATATGATGATCCTGTTACATATAAATCTGCATTCTCAATTTTAAAGTCTACAGGAGCTAATTGGGTGCCGGAAAAAGTATTATTGCCGGAAAAAATATTGTCAGCACTTTTTTGGGGAACAACATTAGTATCAATGCTGATTGTGCGTGTTGCGGTTAAATCACCGCCACCTGTTAAACCTGTTCCCGCTGTAATATTAACTGCGGAGTGATTGATATGTTCATTAGCTACAAAACCCGACAGGTTATCGTGGACAATTTGACTGTCATTAGTACTTAACGTGACTGTTCCTGACACACCTCCGCCAGACAATCCAGTACCGGCTGTTACACCTTCGATGTCTCCCGATCCTCCGCCGGCTGTTCCAGTAATTGTTACTTGCCCATTTGAACCGGTTGTGATTTCAATGTTTGCACCTGATTTTAAATAAGGTACACCTAGCGATAATTCTGTGAGACTACCGGTCAAGGCAGCGTTATCTGTTCTAAAGCTTGAAGCCATTTTTTATCTCCTTTCTACGCAGACTGAATTGCATGATATTGCACTTTACCATTAAATGATGCTGAGAATCCTAATGTCACAGACGCTGTTGTCACAGAAACGATATATACGTTAACGTTGGCCTCACCATTAGTTTGGTTATCATAAGCTGTTGCTGTTACATAAGGTGCAGAGTCAAAAGATGTTGTGAAACTAATTGTCACCTCGTCACTTGTAACTATTGCCTCACCTGATTCGTATACCACATCTCCCTCCACTTCGTTTACTGGTTTCCTTCTTATAAAAGAATAAATCTTTCGATATCTATTTTTGTCTCTTAGTCCCATTATTTAATCCAATATTGATGCTGCTACTGCACTTAAGTGAGATCTTTCGCCTCTTTTTAATGCGACATGTGAAGCACAGCTTTGATTTTTAAACTTTTCTGCTACAATTGTGAGACCATTAGAAAGTGCATCAATATAAGGTGTGTCAATTTGATCAACGTCACCTAAAAGTATGATTTTAGAATTAGCTCCCATTCTTGTAATAACAGTTTTAAGTTCGTGAATTGTCGCATTTTGCGCTTCATCCATAATAAGTATACTGTCATTAAACGTTCTTCCTCTGATGTATGAAAGAGGTGCAACTTCGATTACACCTTTCGATCTTAAGGTGTTGAATAGAGATAAATTGCTATCCTTTAGCCCAACTCTTAAATTATCCATAATGGGTGCTAACCAAGGATTCATTTTTTCTTCCATGGTTCCGGGTAAGAAACCGATATCTTTACCCACAGGTTGCACATTTCTTGTCAATACAATTCTTTCATAGAATCCTGCCTGAACCAAAGCGTAGGCTGACATTAAAGTAATAAATGTCTTTCCACTTCCAGCTAGCCCTGATATTGTTATCAGTGGCAAAGATGGATCTAATAGAGAATTAAATGCATAAAGTTGTTCTCTATTCTTTGCCTTAATGTCGAGATTAGCAAAATTATCTAATAGATCTGCCGGTTGTCTAACCCAAATAATCTCTCCTTCATCGTATCTACCTATAAAAGATGAACTTTCATACTTTATACAAAAATATTCATTTTCATAAAAGCTTCTTCCAGTAGTTTCTTCACAAATCTCCATTAACTCACGCACTACATCTCTATCATCTTCGCTGTCTACTGCTTTTTCTTTCTTACCAGAAGACTTAACATGATTATAAAGTTCATCGATTAAAAAAGGATCGTAAGCTTCTAACTCTATATAGCCCTTATAAGCTTCATTTGTATCGTCTAATTCTATTTTGTCCTTGTAATAGTCTTCAGAGTATATCCCTAGAGAATCACACTTGACTCTGAAGTTAATATCTTTCGTTACCAATATAACTTTCTGTGTTGTTTCTTTCTGTAACTCTAGAGCCAAAGAGAGCATTTTGTTATCTGCGTAGTCTGGATCTAAACCTGCAGGTACTTCGTTAAAACCTGTTAGTGCTACTTTTATATTTTGACCATTTTCTAAAGATACACCATCGTGAAGAGAACCTTTTTGTCGTAAGTCATCAAGAAAGCGGTTGACATATCTTGCGTTTTCTCCGACTAGTCCTTTTTTATCTTTAAACCTGTCAAGTTCGTCGAGAACAACCAGTGGGATTAGTACGTCGTTATCTATAAAAGAGTGGATTGAATTTCTATCGTAAAGTAATACACTTGTATCGATAATAAAAGTTTTTCTGTCTGACATGATCATCCTTTTGTTAATTTTTAACTTATGTGATATAATATTAAATATCAAATAAGGAAAGTATAATATGAAATGTTTTGAATTTAACAAAAAGAATAATAAAGCTTGTCAAAATAAAACCTGTCGTTACTGGGTTAACTGTAAAAATTTTAAAAATTGCAGTATTGTTATGCTTAAAGACGACAATTACGATGAAAGCAAGATGACATTGCAAGATGTTGGCGATATATTTAAAGTTACAAGAATGCGTATCTGTCAAATAGAAAAAAACGCTATTAAAAAACTAAAAGATAAAATGAAGTTAGCAGTTAACTAAATCATTACTATATAATAAAAAACGGGTCTTAAATAAGACCCGTTAACTATAGCATAATTTAAATTGTGTCTTTTAAGATTTGTCAGACTCTAGAGATGTCTTAACAACTTCAGACGCCATTTTTTTTGCTTGTCGTAATCCTTTCCTTGCTCGGATTCCTGCGGATTTATTTCCTTGTGCATTTTTTACAACGTCACTTTGCAAGGTTTCAATTAGAACTTTAAGCTCTTCAAATTGTGCTAGTAAATTTTCGTTTAGTGACATAACGTCCTCCTGTATTTATTCTAAGATAATTTTTTTAGTTGTGTCTACGCTATTATTATCTGAATCTTCTTCTTTGTTAATAGTTTCTCTATACTTTTTTAAAACTTCTGACAACTCTTTGAGTGCCTTATTGTTTTCCAATGATAATGCTATCCCATGCATGATATCTAGCTTTTGATTTTCATCAACGCCAAAGTTTAAGACCTCTCTTACGATGTCTCTTGACTTTTGCTTGTTCCTAGCGATCTTTTCTAATTTAACTGAATAACTCATATATCCCTACCTTATTTTATAATTGTTGATATTTTCTCTGATTTAATTTTAAACCTTTCATTACCAGAAATTTCAATTATTTTTACGTGGTGTTCGTCTTCTATTATTTCTCTACTCAATATTATTTCTGTTGGAAATATTTTATCTTCTAATACATGATCGATTTCTTCGTATATATCAATAGTACATGTATATTTTTCCAATATTTTGTTTAACTTTTCTGGAAAAGACAATGCAATTTCATCAATAGTCGTCACTGAAGCTATGTCTTCTTTACCTACTTTAATATTAGACTTACACAATTCATAAACAGAATGGAGAATACCACAATTATTACAATTTGCATACTTGGGTATTACCCTACCATTTTCATCTAGCTTTGAATATACTGCAAACTTATGATATATGATAGGTTTGTTATCTTTATAAATAGGTAGAACACAATGGCATTCTACAAGATGTTTGTTGCCAAACTTATTCACTCTTATTTAAAGTATTGATTAAAGACGTTGAACTTTTAACAAAAGATTGGCCAATACTAGTTTCAACAACCGATGTTATCTTTTTTAATTCGTTCATTTCTAAATTAATCATTCCTGCATTTTTTGCTTTAATTAGATCATTTGCAATTTGACTTTTAATAAAGTCAATTGATGATGACACAGCAACCATTGCATTTTTATTGTTAGAGTTTTTTCCTGTGGTCTTTGGAGTCTTAACTCCTTTCCCAGATTTTTTATTTGTAGCCATGTTTTCTACTCCTTTATGCGATAACGATATCGACTTCTTTGTAAATATTTTTAAGACTTTTTGCCTTGCGTTTAACAATATTTTCATAATCATACGGTATATAATAGACATTTTTATCAAACCTTAAAATTTTTATTGATTTAGATATATTTTTAAATAAAAACATGCAGTATCTTAGTTCATTCTGGAAACTTATGTTGCGTTCTAAATCTTGAGGAATGTAAAGATTTAACCTCTTCATAGAAAAGTTTTTAATTCTATTTTTAATCGGATCTAGATTAACATCAATTTTATTTTCTGCGTCTTCTAACCTTTTAAATAAAAACTTCTTATGTGAATCAATTTTCTTATAATCACAAACAGGTTCAATGTATATCTTACCTCTATAAAAAGATATCTTATTTCCTGACTTAAGACTCTTCCTTACTTCTTGAGATATCGTTTGTCCCATATTACTTGTAACGATGTCACCGTCATGAATAACCGCAATGTCGTTAAGGATGTTTAAGGTATTCTCGTCGTTTGTATCTAATGAAACTGGGAATACCTTAATGGCACCTCTTGCGTTATTTTTCATTATGTTATATTTTACTTCTTCTGACATACCGTAACAAAATATAACGTATGGCTTTTTATTTTTACTTGCTGTCTCTAGTAAGTGGTGTATTTCACCTACACTCTCAATATAACCATCAACAATAACAAATTTATAATTTCTAAAAGTTACATTTGATAAACTTGCAAAAAAGTCAAAGTCGTAACTAAAGTT
>Ga0181373_1000341_pt1 | contig 10471 bp, 13 predicted proteins | sample LowvirmetaG_3_FD_130159 | JGI IMG/M metagenome (GOLD analysis project Ga0181373, IMG submission 130159) | Marine viral communities from the Subarctic Pacific Ocean - Lowphox_09 viral metaG | ecosystem: Environmental > Aquatic > Marine > Oceanic | place: Subarctic Pacific Ocean | collected... | reverse complement strand
GTCAAGTTCTACGGAGACTCAATGATTATCAACTATCAATCCGATGTTATGATGAGAGACTTGAAGGATGATGGCTTTGAAAATGAAATCGTACGAACATTGAACGAAGTCAAAAAGTTCTTGCAAAAAGAATATAAGACAATCACTGGAAAGTCAGTGTCTTTGACCTCCAAGGGCGAACCACAAATTATCGTCCAAACAACATCTCGAGTCCGTACATTCGTACAGGCATATCAACACTACAAAGTTGGCGGCCTAAAGATGGATCAAATTGGCGCACCTTCCGAGGACACCGCTAGAGACGTCACAAAGAAGTTTCTCGAGTTTGCAAAAGCAAAGCGCCCTCAAAATGAAAAAATTAACCCAAAGGATAATCAGAAATGAAACTCACAAAAGAATCACTAAAACAAATCATCAAAGAAGAGATGGACTCTTTACTCAACGAAATGGGAGAGGTAGATGAAGCTAAGGCAAAAGAGATAGCTGAAGATACGAGAAACATGGGAGACATGCAATTCATGGGCCCACAAGAACGCATCAACTTTATTGTTAGTAGGTACAACGGTGTCTCAGAAGCAACAGCAGCTGCAGCTGTGGAAATGATGCCATACTGAGGCTAAATGAAACTCACCAAAAATGAAATCGTTAAAGAACTTGTAAAGTGCGGAAAAGATCCTCAATATTTTATTGATAACTATTGTAAGATCTCCCACCCAATGCACGGGCAAATCCCCTTTAAGACTTATGGGTATCAGAAAGATATACTCAAGTCATTTAACGATTATCGTTTTAACGTAATTTTAAAAGCAAGGCAGCTCGGGATCTCAACCATCTCAGCTGCTTATGTTGCTTGGTTCATGTTGTTTCATCGAGAAAAGAATGTTCTCGTAATCGCAACAAAACTATCCACAGCGACAAACCTCGTAAAGAAGGTCAAGATGATCTTCAAGAATCTTCCATCATGGATGCTGATTGCAAAAATTCAAACAGACAACAAGCAATCATTCGAGTTGACAAACGGTTCTCAAGTAAAAGCCGGAACCACATCAGGCGACGCTGGTCGATCAGAAGCCTTGTCTCTCCTCATTATTGACGAGGCAGCGTTCGTTGACGGCCTTGAAGAGCTTTGGACGGGTCTTTACCCTACTTTGTCAACAGGGGGGCGCTGTATCGCTCTAAGCACCCCTAACGGCGTTGGGAACTGGTTTCATAAAACCTACTCCGAGGCTGAGACGGAAATGAATGATTTCTTTCCGACAAAACTTCATTGGGACGTACATCCAGATAGAGACGACGCTTGGTTCGAAAAAGAAACAAGAAACATGTCTAAACGCCAAATAGCTCAAGAGCTTGAATGTTCATTTAATGCATCTGGGGAAACTGTTATAAATCCCGAAGACCTGCAGAGACTTCACGGAGATATAACACAACCTGTATACAAAACTGGCTACGATAGAAATTATTGGATCTGGGAAAAGCACCAAGAAGGTGTGCCATATCTTTTGGTGGCTGATGTTGCTAGGGGAGATGGCGCGGACTTTAGTTGTTTTCACGTGCTGAGGGTTGACACGATGTCGGTTGTTGCAGAGTACCAAGGCAAGCCTGATTTAGATATGTACTCCGAGATATTATTCTCAGCTGGGAACGAGTATGGCACATGCCTTTTGGTTGTCGAGAACAATGGAATTGGAATCGCAGTTCTAGAAAAGCTTAAGGAAATGAATTACAAGAAGATTTATTATTCCATCAAATCAACTCATGAATATGTAGAGTCATATCTAGCCGAAGGAGACAGTCGAGCCGTACTTGGATTTACAACATCAACAAAGACAAGACCCTTAATCGTAGCCAAATTGGAAGAATACGTTAGAAACAAACTAATTAATATACACTCCAATCGTGTTTTTCACGAACTAAAAACTTTTATTTGGCACAACGGCAAGCCTCAAGCGATGCGCTCTTACAATGATGATTTGGTTATGTCCCTCGCAATTGCATGTTGGGTACGAGACACAGCCCTCTCAGAAAATGAAAGAGACATGGCCTACAAAAAGGCGATGCTTGGAGGTTTGATGAAGTCTACAACGACTATCAATACTCAAATCAAAGGCCAAAAAATTTATAATGAAACGTTCACAGAAAAGTACGAGGAGGAAATAAAAAGCACAAAAGAATTTTTGTGGATATACAAAGGATAGAAAATGGCTCGCAACGACAGAAACCCGAACAACAATCAGAATGATTTATTTAAAGCTTTAACAAGAATGTTCTCGGGTCCAATTACCCAACGACGAACACAGTCAGGCCGTCAGTTACGCCGCCGCCATTTGGATATGTATTCGAAACGGTTTAGATCCGCATCAGGTCAACAGTTTAAGAAGACTGAATACAACCCAATGAATGTCATGGCATTGAACATGATCTCGAATAGAAACCGCTCAGAGCGTTACGTAGACTTCGACCAAATGGAGTTCACCCCAGAGATCGCATCTTCTCTTGACATCTATGCAGATGAGATGACCACCCATTCAGCATTGACCCCAATGCTCCACATCAGATGCCCGAATGATGAAATAAAATACTTACTACACTCGCTCTACTACAATACGATGAATATCGAACACAACCTTTTTGGCTGGGCTAGAACCATGTGCAAATACGGAGACATGTTTTTGTATCTCGATATGGATGAAGAAAAGGGTTTGCAAAATTGCATTGGACTACCTCCTCAAGAAGTCGAGAGACTTGAAGGCGAAGATCCAACAAATCCAAATTACGTACAGTTTCAATGGAACAATGCTGGTTTGACTTTAGAGAATTGGCAAATGGCACACTTTCGTGTTCTCGGAAATGACAAGCATGCTCCTTATGGTACATCTGTTTTAGAGCCCTCTAGACGCATTTGGAGACAGCTTACGCTTCTCGAAGACGCAATGATGGCCTATCGCATCACAAGGTCGCCAGAGCGACGTATGTTTAAAATTGATGTTGGTGGCATTGCACCTCAAGATGTCGAACAATACATGCAAAAAGTCATGACGCAAATGAAACGACACCAAGTTGTAGACCCCACTACAGGCCGCGTAGATTTACGCTACAACCCACTTTCGATTGAGGAGGACTACTTTATTCCAATTAGAGGCGGACAGTCTTCTACGGACATTGTCAGCCTTCCTGGAGGCCAATTCACAGCACAGATCGAAGACGTTAAGTATCTTCGAGACAAACTATTCTCAGCATTGAAAGTTCCACAATCGTACTTGTCAATGGGAGAAGGTGCGACTGAGGACAAGACAACATTGGCCCAGAAAGATATCAGGTTTGCAAGAACCATCCAGAGACTACAGAGAGTCCTTTTGTCTGAATTAGAAAAAATTGGAATTATTCACTTGTACACTCTCGGATATCGCGGAGATGACTTGTTGAACTTTAAGCTAAGCCTTAATAACCCATCAAAGATTGCAGAGATGCAAGAGCTAGAACACTGGAAGACTAAGTTTGATATTGCTGGTGCAGCAACAGAAGGATATTTCTCTCGGCGTTGGGTTTCGGAAAACTTGCTTGGATTGTCACAAGACGAATACTTAAGAATGCAAAGAGAAATGTTCTCAGATAAAAAGTTCATGGGCGCACTTGAAGCCGCAGGTGCTGCACCTGAAGAAGGCGGAGGTGGTGGCCTTGGAGGCGGCGATCTCGGCGGTGGAGATCTCGGTGGAGATCTTGACCTTGGTGGAGACACTGGTGGCGGAGATCTTGATCTTGGTGGAGACACCGGTGGAGACACCGCACCTGCGGAGGATAAAGACGAAGGCGACCTTTTGGCAGAGCCTCCAGCAAAACGTGATGATGACGCAAAACCTAGAGGCCCATACAAGAAGCACAAAATTTCTTATCGCAAAGGCGGATTCTCAAAGCAAATGAAAAACCAAGCTTTTAGCGGAGAAGTAAGGGGCTCTACCTCTAGAACAACATTTCCAGGCAAAGTGGGATTCGGTGGACTAGATTCTTTATCTAGAGGGGTTTACGAGGGAGACTCAAAAGAAGAAGAGAAACTATTTAACACAAGTAGTGAAATGAAGTCACTGATTGAATCATTAAGAAATAAGGACGACAAAGATGAAACTTAACAAAGAAACACTTAAACGAATTATCAAAGAAGAGCTTGACGCTATTCTTGATGAGTCTGCTTTGCTTAAAAAATTTAAAGCAAAAAAAGAGAACGAGCTGATGAAAAAGTTCAAAGATATGGGGAAGAAGCCTAGGAAAACTTTTAATGACTTGCGGTCTCATAGCCCGGATCAACTAGCTTCCATAGGGCAAGCTTTTGATAAGGCATACCCTGGACACTACGTGGGAACCCCAGCAACAAAGGGCTACGCTGGAATGAAGTCCAACAAGATAGTGCAAAATCCTTACGGAGGAAGGTTCTATTATATGTTCGAGCCTGAAGATTTCGCTCAAAGAACCGGTGAAGCTGGTCCTATTAAAAAAGGGATAATAAGCCTCTTCGCATATGAACCAGCGTCAGGTGATATGGAGTTTAACAGCGCTTACGCCGTGGAAGACTTGGATAGTGAATTAAGAAGAGTGGCAAATTTAGGATAATAACATGAAACACAATAAGAAAAGAAATACCGCTTTTCTTTACGAATGCCTAATTCGTGAATTAACAAAAGCAATTTTACAAGAAGACAAAGTAAGACAATCGAAAGTCAAGGGTCTTTTAAAGGAATTTTACACAAAAGGAAAGGTTCTCTCAAAAGAGCTCGATCTATATAAATCTCTACTGGAGAGCAAAGAATTGAAGTCAGACTTCTCGAAGCGACTTATGGTTGAAACTAAGAAGGACTTTGATTGCTTAGACAGAAAAGAAGTCTTTAACGAGCAAACAGAATTGATCAATAAAATCAACAAGACCTTGGGAGGTAAGGCGTTTTCAAACTTTGTTCCGAACTATAAAGACATAGCAACGATTGGGCTATATTTCCAAAACTCAAACCTTGGAGCAAAAAAGAGAATCATGCTTGAGGATAAGGTGGTAAATTTTCTTACCAGATTAGATGAAAACCAGACAGAAATGAAGCCGGTTGACCAACTTGAATTCAAAATGTTTGTTAAGAGATTCAATGAAACATACGAACACTCCTTGCTAAAAGAACAGAAAGATTTGCTTAGTAACTTTATCGTTTCCTTTTCGGATAATGGTCTAGGATTAAAGTCTTTTTTAAATGAAGAAATTGGGCGACTTAAGCAAGACGTAGAGACACTCATCATGGATGACTCTAACACACCATTGGTCGAAAATTTTAGAAAGGTAAAGTCAAAGCTAGACGGGTATGTAAGGACTCCCATAAATTCACAAATTGTAGAAGAGGTGTTTTATATTCAAGATCTTTTAGCGGAGGTAAAGAGAAATGCCAATAAACATTAGATTAACAGATGAGGAAGAAGTTCAAGAGCAACCCGACTCGACAATCAAAGTAAAGATTGTAAAGTCAGACTCAGAAGAGGTGCCCGACGAAAGTGGCGTCAAAGTTGAAGTTGTCGAGAAAGATCGCATAGAATCTAAACTCAAATTACGCTCAGCTATCAATGGAGATCTTATGATTATGGATCACAAAGATATAGACATTGTAATCAAGCAAAGTGACAAGAAGATTGTGGCATTCGCTAAAGAGACGCTTTCTGACTTAGTATACGGTGCCGAGTCTAGACTACTAGAGTACCTAAGAAGAAACGGCTTGATTGAAATTGATTCAATCCAAGGTGGAAACATATATGGATCTTTAGAGGGAAAGCTTCAAGAAGGCAAGAAAACAGTCGAGATTACTTTGATGAAGATATCTGAGTGGATGGAGACTGAGGAGCCAATGATGAGCGGACGAACCGGTTACGACGATATGCAGGACGACCACCTATTGTCACCTGACGGAGAGTTCTCAACAGAGCTAGGAGAGGTTCCTCACGAAGAAGAGAAGGGGTCTATCAGACAGCAAAATTTATTCGCACCTTATTTGTACGGAAGATACACCTATGAGTAGTCAAAAACTTATTATGGAAAGCTGGAGACGTTTTCTAAAAGAAGACGCAAGAGGCAAGCGCTTAGATCCAAAGGACGTTTGCCTAGCTTCTTACATTACACCTGGTTCCGATGCTACGTTTATATTATATCGTCGTGGTGCAGGAGACACAGTCGAAGATCAATTTGACAATCTATCTATTATTGGATCGATATGGATAGAAAGTCTTAAAGAAGAGGGCCCATGTCTATCTGGAAATGGCCGTGGACCTGCATGGCACGTAAAAGCAGTTCACACTGCTCCTTCACACAGGAGAGTTGGATATTCAGATGAGCTCTATGGCTTTGCCTTCTTAATCGCAAAACAAAACAATGCCGCATTAACTTCAGACAAGCACGCAGGAACAAAACCTAAGGCTATGGAAAAGTGGAAAGGCTTCGAAAAAAACACTTCAACATACGAAAAGGCATCAACAAGCAAGCCCTATAGTTCTACTGAATTTGACTATGATGGCTCAACTCCTGATCCGAAAGATGATTGTGCTACCATAATTGTTGGAGACGACCCAGATAATGGCACAGACTCTGCTTTCATGCACAAGAATCCAGAAGTGTATGAGAAATTGATGGTCTTCTATGAGGGCAACCACCAACAGTTCCTAAGCGAACTATTGCCAACAGAGTGGGTGACAGAGCGTGAGTTTACAATAGAGCTAGCAGAAAAGGAAGATGATAGCTTCAACAATGCATTCCCAGAGGAAAACTGATGAACCAAAAACTTATATTGGAAGGGTGGCGAAAATTTCTTCTGAATGAAAACACTGCGCCTGAGGGCATATGCCTCTATCATCATGGTGCAGGTAGACCCAATCAAAGAATCATCCTATACAAACCCGTTGAGGATACGCAAATTAAAAGCAGATTATTCTTGGACACTATTATAGTTGGTGCGATTTTATTTCAAAATACTGATGGCGTAGTGAACGAGCCGTGCATTCCGGAGACATTCCAAGTCAGCACAATCTTTACGCACAAGGACTATGAAGGTCAAGGGTTTCAAAAGCTAATGATGGATTGCGCTTTCTATGTTTTAGGAAAAGAAGGGAAAGGCTTAACATCAGACCAAGATACAGGCACAAAAGACAAAGCCGCTCGTGCATGGGACAAGATTGAAAATTCCCCAGAATACAAAAAAAGAGAGACAGATGATGGCAACAGCGTGTTTGACTATACGGATCAAACAGATGACCCCAATGATGATTGTAGCATGCCTAGCCAATCTCCAGCTACCACTCACAGTTTTGAGAAGCGGAACGCATCCAACATCCAACCGCAATATGATAGTATGAAAAACAATCATATAAATTTTCTTAAGAAAATAGGCAGAGACAGGGCCGCATTTAACAACATGTTGAAAAATAGATCTCGAGCAGATTTTATAGAAAGATATTCGGGGCTTTAATGGAAATATTACATTTTATCTTAGCAGCATACGGCATGACTTTTATGATTGTGTATGGTAAAATCTTCGAAGACATCCGACCCAAGAAGGACTATACAAAGAAATGGAACACGCTATGGAATTGTCCGTTGTGCATGGGATTTCACGTAGGTTGGGTTTTAATGCTCCTTTCTTCATATACTGAACTATTTACTTTCGAGTGTTCTTTCGGGAACGCTTTTGTTCTTGGTTGTATTTCAGCTGGAACATCTTATTTAATTTCGGTCTTAGTCGATGATTTTGGACTAAGGCTATCGTCGAGATCAGGAGGTGATTATGTCGATGATTAAGCGCTGGGTTTTACAACCCGTCCGTCGCTGCTGCAGCGGATCTTAGCTCACGCGGGTAACGCCCGCTAAGGGCGGAATCAATTCCGCCTTATTTATTAAAACAGGATAATACAAATGAAAATTACAAACAAGCAAATAAGACAAATTATTAAAGAAGAGCTCGAAGCGGTTCTAAGCGAATCCAATGCTTTGGTTTACGGCTTGGGCTTGGCCGGTGCCGCTAAAAAGCGAAGAGCAGCTGCTAAAAATAGCAGAGATAGTGAGATGGAAAAAGAAAGACAAACTCGACAACGGACCCTAGATAAAATCAACAGAATGTCTGCACCAAGACCATCAGCCAGTCCCGCACCGACTCAATCGAAGTCTACCGCCACTTTTACGGGACCAGAATGGATGAGGGGCGCCACAGGAGATTCTGCTGAAGGTTTGGAATCTTTGCTCCGCGCAAAACATAAAGCGATTGATGCTTTAGGTAGGGATGAGTATGGTAACTTACCTCCCATGTATATATTCAACAACGGCTTCGGCCAGCAAAAGCACGAGCTGTTGAGTACCTATTACGATGGAGATATGGATCTTTATGATGCCATCGATGCCGCAAAAGCAGCTGGAGAACTTGGAGAAAATGATATCGACGACGAACACGGTGGATTCAGTTTGTCTAAATTATTCCCAGGTAAATAAGCTTTAGGAGCAACAAATGTCTAAACAATTGCTAAGAGAGTTCCACGCATTATGCCCTGACGGTAGATGCTTGGACCTCTTAACTGAAAGAGAGAAGAGAGAAGTTGTTGAAGATGGCGTGGTCTATTTGACCGGCCGGATTCAAACAGCGGACAAGAAGAATGGTAATGGTCGCAAGTATCCACACAAAGTTCTCAAGAGAGAGATGGATAACTACATGGCTATCGTTAAAGATAACCGAGCGTGTGGTGAATTAGATCATCCTGATGACTCCGTAATTAACCTTAAGAACGTTTCTCACATGGTCACTGACTGTTGGTGGGAAGGCAAAGATGTAATGGGCAAGATCAAGGTCCTAGACACTCCTAGCGGTAGAATCCTAAAGGACCTCATCAATGCTGGTGTGAAGCTTGGGATTTCATCTCGAGGATTGGGCTCAGTTCGAGAATCAATGGGCTCAACAATTGTTGAGGAAGACTTTCAACTAATTTGTTTTGATATCGTGTCAGAACCATCAACTCCAGATGCCTATGTTTATCCCGGCGAAGGCTCGAAAAAAACAGTCAAGTTCTCCACGAGATTGCGAGAACAAAAAGAAAATAATATTGACAATCTATTTAAGAAGATTCTTGGAGACTAAATGAACAAAGAACAATTAAAGAAAACCCTCAAGCCACTCATCAAAGAGTGCATCAAAGAAGTTATTTTTGAAGAGGGAGTGTTATCAGGAATCATATCTGAAGTTGTAAAAGGAACCGGCGGTCAAAGAATCGTTGAATCCCAACAACCTCAGAAGTATAATAAACCACAAATAGATCACGAAGCTATAGAAAGAAAGAACAAAGAAAATCGACGACGTATACTTGATTCAATCGGTAGAGACTCTTATAATGGTGTCGACTTGTTTGAAGGCACAACTCCCCTGTCGAACAGAGACAGTGGAAGGTCCGCTGGTACACCTCAAGGAGCAAAGGCTCTAGATGGCGTTGCTGCAAATGACCCGGGTGTTGATTTATCTTCTTTTGGAATGTCTTCGGCACTATGGTCAAAATTAGCAAAGGGAAAATAATGGCTACCAATTACAAAATGAAACCTCGTAAAGGTGAGAATATGGAAAGATTCATCAAGCGATTTACAAAGAAGTGTAAGAAGCTTGGGATCATCCAAGAAACCAGAGACAGAAAACACTTTACTTCTCAATCTGAGAAAAAGAGGCTTGCTCGCAAAAAATGGAGAGCACGCAACAAGAAGAATAAAGAATAACTATTTAGTCTTAAAGAGAGGGAAAAATTATGAGTTCAAATTTTTACAACGTAGGATTAAATCATGTTGGTGCATATCAAGTAGCAGGTACTCCATATGTTAGCTCATCTGCTTTACCAAGTACAAACACCGAGTCTTTGAGGTTTCAGTTCCCAAAGGTCACAAAGAAGGTGTGTGTAAGCACTAGCAACACACAAGGCATCCGAGTCCACTTCGCACCCTATTTGCCCGGAGAGTTTGGGTATACCGAGGGCGCCGACACCAATGATAATTATATTTTAGTTGAAAAAAATCATACATTTGAACTACCAGTTAAGTGTAAGGAAATATTTATTTCTGCTACACAAAATGGCTCTTCTAGCGACACAGTTCAGATTTTTGCAGAATTAACAAACATTCCAACAGAAAGAATGTTTGATCTAGATGGCCTAGAAGGAGTCACACAATAATGACTTTTAGATATTCTGTAGGATTAAACAACGTTGGCTCGTATCAAGTGTCTGGTCGGCCATGGTGCAAACACTTAACAACTAGCGGTGCAACAAATGGACTTATTGAGTTCCCAACTGTTGTCGATAATCTATTCGCTCACTTTGACGACAATGGCGTAGGTCACACGGTAAAGTTCGCATTTTGCGAGCCGAAACGAGCTATTGATTTCAGCGCAACTAATGAATATTTGACCTCAACTTTTCCAGCAACAGATCAACTTAC
>Ga0181373_1000340_pt1 | contig 10528 bp, 12 predicted proteins | sample LowvirmetaG_3_FD_130159 | JGI IMG/M metagenome (GOLD analysis project Ga0181373, IMG submission 130159) | Marine viral communities from the Subarctic Pacific Ocean - Lowphox_09 viral metaG | ecosystem: Environmental > Aquatic > Marine > Oceanic | place: Subarctic Pacific Ocean | collected... | reverse complement strand
GAACATGATTCGCCAAGAGACGAACCACCTAAGTAAGTTCTTTTCTTACGCTTACTGTTTTCATTTAAGATAGCTTCATCAAGACATGATGAAATCATTTCTGTTATATCTTTAGAAGGGAGCATCGCCACCTCCTGACCATGATTTGTCCGAGTGTAAAAAGTGGATGCGAGCAAGGTATTCTCCTTCATAAAACAATCCTATGTCTGATGACAATTGGATGTTAGATATTATACCAACAACTTCGTCTTCTGACAAATCTGACAGTTTTTTATCCCAGCCTATTTCCGAACAAATCCGAGCAAACCTCTTTAATGGATGGTCGTCTGACATTCTTCGTCCTCCTCAATATAAAATTGTAAATCAAATACAGCTCCAAAGTAATGAACAACAGCCTTACAAGACACTACATCATCAAAATCATCACAAGTATCCATAATGGCATCGTTAATGTATTCGATTAGCTCTTCTTTACTACAGTCCAAATCTATAGGAACAAACATTTTACCTTTTTTCTTAACAGTAGGATTTTTAAGTAAAAGAGTGTAGTCAACTCTAATGCTTGCCATCCTTTGCCTCCATAGCTAAAGCTCCATATCCTATTATGTCTACATAGCTATCTTCATGGTTAGGAGTTTCTATCAATCTGGACAACTTAACTGCAATCATACACTGATACACTTGCTCTACAGTTATTTGTTTTTGCAATATAACTGACCACATCTTAGCTATTCTCAAATGATTCTCGTAAGCATCACCATAATCTTTAGCTCTGTCACCTGTTATTAATTGTTCGGCTTTTTTCAGTGCTTTACTTCGTTGCATCCTTTTCTCCTATTGTTATAATTTTTGTATCTATTTGATCTTTATTCCAAACATAATTCAACCAGCAAGCTGCCTTGTACTTGTTCCAACTGAAATCTATTGGCTTTATATGAACACCATAACGTCTCAACATGTCTGATTGTTTTGGCGTTACAGCTTCATTTAACCACCTCTTACCTTTCTTGGCGGCATCACTGTCTTCAATCTGTCTTAGGAAGTCATCAGCAGATGCTATGGCTTGTTCTTTAGTGCCAACACTAACTACTCTTAACTTGCCTCCAGTACGCTTTACAATAGCTATAGATATGTCATCTAAATGTGCAACTAAACCAAAGCCATTAAACCCACTAGCACTCATACAAGCACCGTTGTTAAACAAATCAATCCATCTAAACGGTGATCTATCCATAAGATCAACTTCAGTCATTACAAAGTCTTCTAATGCTTCTTTGCCTTCTGCACCAAACTCATATCCACATATAGGACACTCACGAGATGACAATGGCACTTCTGACTGACAACTAGGACAAACTTTAACGGGAGCTTCTCCAGCTCTTTGAGCTTCAGCTCCTTCAAGATTAACACCTTCATCTAATGATCCGTGTGTAAGTACACTAGTTCCAAAGTCTAAAACCACACAATCTTTCTTGATTACATCTGGATGTTCTTCTGGATCTATTGTTCGCAAGCCACGACCAATCATCTGTACCATTGTCGATTTGTATGAACATGGTCTTGTAAGAACAATACAACTAACAGGTGGAGCATCAAACCCCTCTGTAAGCACAGCTACATTAACAACAACTTGTATGTCTCCATGTTCCAAGTCATGTAGTATTTGCTTTCGTTCTTCTGACGGAGTTTCTCCAGTGACCAGTTCTGCTCTTACATTTGATCTACGATACTCATCACACACATCTTGTGCATGGACAACTGTAGAACAGAACACAACTGTCTTTCTGTTTCCCGCCTTGTCTTTCCATTCATCTACGATCTTCTCGTTGATAGCTCGCTTATTCATAATCCGTTCAACTTCGCCCATGTCAAAGTCTGACACAGTTCTGCGAACATTCTGCAAATCATCTGTAACACCTACATCAATAACAAATGTTTTAGGCGGTACAAGAAAACCCTCACGAATAAGTGTTCCTATCTCAATCTGATGCGAACAATTATTGAATACAGTCTTTAAACCTTTTTTATCTCCACGATTAGGAGTCGCTGTAAAGCCAACTATCTCAACAGAATTGTTCGCTTCTTTGACCCTGTTAATAATTCTTTGATATGTATCTGCTATTGCATGGTGACTTTCGTCAATCACAACCATGTCAACAGGCTTCATGTTATCCAAATTGTTCGGTCTTGAAAGCGTCTGCACCATAGTAAATATGGTTTCTCCAGACCAGTCTTTTTCTGATCCATCAACTATACTTGTGGATATATTTGGATTAACACGAGAAAATTTCTGTGCATTCTGTCGTACAAGCTCATCTCTGTGCTGTATGACTAATACTCTATCGCCTTTTTTATATTTCTTGCCTACTAATGCAGACAACATAATAGTTTTACCCGCTCCCGTTGGAGCAACAACGATAGTATTTTTGTGTTTATCAAGAGCTTTTGATGCGTCATCAACGGCTACTTGTTGGTACGGTCTAAGAATCATTTTTCGTCATCTTTGAGTATATTTGTTCAACTCTTTGTCTGCTAGTATTAAATTTTGTACCAATTTTTGCAAAAGTAAGTCCTTCATTTCTTAATTTAATTATTTCTTTTTTAATTTCATCTCTTTTTTGTTTTCGTTTATTTAATTCTTGTCTTGAATATGTACCAAGTCCTTTTTTATCTCTCCAAGCATTTGCTCTGCAATTGTCTGAACAATATATTTTATATTGTACCTTTATAAGAAAAACTGAAACTTGCTTTGTTTCTTTGCATTGTGGACATTTTAAATCATAAGTATAATTTTTTTTCACATCTTTAATACATTGCTCAAGTCTGGCAATTTCTTTTTCTGCTTTTGCTTTTACATCTTCATATGTTTTCATTGAATTACCTTTCACTGCTAGATGAAAGGGTAGCTTTACGGCACTCGTGCTACCCAAACGAGTTCTAGCAGACGAAGGTCAGTCTTGCCGCTAGATATTCGTAGAAACCTATTTATTAGCCCAAGATGGAGTTACACCACTTTGAGGCTGTTGCACTTGCGGTTGAGCTTGCACAGTCGGTTGCACAGGTGCTGGTGCATTACCACCGCCAATGTAACCTTCTTGGTTAATAGTTATAGGTGCAAGCATTTTATTCTTGTCCTCATAACCATTAGTGCCTTTTTCAACTGCAATCTTTATGCAAAATTCCATACCGTTGATTGCATCAAGACTAGGTATTTGTCTCAAAGCATTAGCCTCTGGAGACATGTCAGCAGGACTTAATCCTTTTGCACTGTCAACAAGACCCCTAAGAGTTCTAAGTCCTATCTCTTTGGACATAGACACTCCACTTGCATTCTTCTTGTCACCATCAAAGAACAAGTTATGCCAAACCTTACGCTTGTCAAACTGACCGCCTATGATTGTAAACTCACATTCAATCCATTTAGCAGAAGACGTAGCTGACTGTCTGAAGATAGCATCTTGAGCCAAGTCTGGAATTGTAACTCCATCGATCTGTGGTTTGATGTAAAGTATTGCACGAGCAATAGTTCCATGTGGTATTAAAGAAAAGTCGTTACCCTCATCTGGGGTTATATTATTTAAGTCAAGCATTATTAGTTACTCCTTCGTTGCTAGACGTTGGTTGTTTAGCGGGATCAACAAATGTAAGCTCTTTATCTGCTTGCTTTGATCCGCCACTCATTTTAGCCAGAAGTTTACCTAAGTGTGGCTCTTCCAATACATCGAGTTTGCCCGATCTATCTTTTGCTGGATAACCCCACTCATTTAACGTCTGACATACAAAAGCACGGTATGTGCCTGTTGTCTCGTCACCTGTCATAACTGCCATTGTGATAACTTCGTCCACAATACCTGGTAGTTCACGACCAGTTTTTGCACCCTCTATTTGTAAGTCAAATAGTTTGCGACCATAATCATCAACTTTTTCATCAAGAATGCCAACAAAAATTACATTCTTTTCACGAATATGTTGTAGATGTGTAAGCCATGACATCATCTCACGACCTTGCATACCATAAACAGCACGAGTATCTATTGTACCGTTCCTAGTTCTATTTTCGGGTTGACCCATGCAATGCTGAAAGCACAATCGTCCTGCTACAGTTATACTGTCTACAAATATAGTATCATACTTTTTCATCATTTCAGAAGGATCGCCATATTCTTGCACAACATGATCGTAATGCACTTGGCTATAGGCTTGGTCGTCAGTTAATGATGGATTACCTCCACCTAAAAAACATGCAAAGTCACGACATTCAGCCCATGTCTTAGGACGGATAACATCTATGGGCCACCCTTCGATAGCCGCATCACCCGCCTCTAAGTCCATGAACAATGTAGTGTCTGCATCTAAAGTCCGAGCAAGAGTGGTTTTACCCACTCCACTCTGACCACACACAACGATCTTATGACCTTTTTTCTCAGCCATACGTTGTTCGGCTGTAATAATATTTAATGTCATTATTCTATCTCCTCAAGTTCATAGGTTGTTGATGCCATCTCCACAGTTCTATGTGGCTCAAGAAGAGCTTTGATTGCTGGTGGAGCATTAGTATACTTACGCTCCTCTATAGTAACACTTATCTTACCATAGTGTCTTGCATCGTCTGCATCCATTTGAGTGTCAAGTGTAGTCATAAGACCAGCTTGATCCCAAGAAACTTTCTTCTTAACATTAACTTTCATCTGTAAGTGATTGCTATCAGTGTTAATAATAACAGTACCAAAGTTTTTATTTTGTGATGCAAGTTCATTACGAGCCTCATTGTAATGCTTCGCATCTAATACCTCGTTGATTAAAGCTAGTTCTTTCTTAGCTATATCATACTTTTCTTTAAGTTCATTCCTATGTTGAAACAGATTTTTAGTGTCCATTTCAAAGTAAGACTGAAACATAGTGTCTCGCTCTTTTGTCATAATTGACCTCCTTTTAGTAAGCTAGAACTTTTATATATAGCACTAGTTACAACAAAGTCAATACCTGTTCTATCATTTTTTTTTGAAAGTTAACAATATATCTATGTTATGTATGGCAAGCATAAGTTTTTTCTTTAGCTTAAACTCAGGCGTAAGAACGCCTTTAGCATCTTCAACAATGAATCTTGACGATCCATCTTCTTCTACTAATAAATATGTAAAGTCAGCAATATAATTACATATCTTTTGACCGTTTACATTTAATTCATATTTAATTTGTCTGTCTAATTGCTGTACTGCACCAGCTCTTTCCATTGATTTAAGTTGACCCCAACGCTCTGCTTCCCACCTAGAATCAAACTTTAATCCCATTGCAACTGTCTTTTTTGCAAAATACTTGTTGGGTTTCCCAACTTTTCTGGTTATAATTCGTTTATTATTGTTATACATGGGAGTTACTATAATGGCAGATCCAAAAAAATTCAAGTCAATTGGTATTGATACTGATACTTATCATAAACTAAAACGTATTTGTGATGATGAAAGACGTAATATACGTCAACAAATATCTATATGGGTTGATCAAGATTATAAAGATAGATTTAAAGAAGATGACAATGTTACTCGTTTAGGTTTAGGAACACTTAATAACTAAGCGACTTGTTCCTTAACACCTAAGTCTTCCATTCTCTTTATTAAACGATCAGCTCTTTTGGTTACTTGTTTGTGCCATCTTGAATCTTCCATTTGTATGGCACATTCAAGCCAATCACTTTTAGATATAGCTTCACGAAACTTAACAAATTTGGATAAACGAGGTCTGCCCATATTAAACATCATATTGGCACATATTTTTTGTACCTCTTCTGGCAGATTATCAAAGGTATCAAACAATTCTTTACATTCTGATATAGTAATCTCTATATCTTTTGCGAACAATTCTTTAACACGATCTTCTGATATGGTAGTTCCAACTGGTTTGTTATACTCTTCATCCCATTCAGTAATAAGATGTCCGATACCACAAGTCGGTAAATTTAAATGATCGAGGTATACAGAATTAACACTACCCTCATCTCTTTTTATTTCTTCTCTTAATTCATTTATGTTCATGCTGTTTGATTCCTACTTGCTATTGCTTGCATTGATGGGCTTAGTCCTAAAGCTAACGCTGTACTTGGATCAGTAACATCTATAGCTCCAATTCCTGTGTTGTTCGATGCTGGTTGTACGTTTATTCCAGTTTGGTTAGGGCGAACATTTGTTCGGCTTTGGTTAACGCCTCTTTCTACACTTGACCTTAAATTTTGTAACTCTGATGTTAATCCAGAACTATCAGCAACAGCCGATAATTGTTTTGTACCCTCATTTACAGCTTCTTGCATTAATTGACCAGGTGCTTGTGCGCTGAATTGTGCCATTGCTTCGGTAAACATATTTAAAAATAATTTAGCTCTACCAGCTTGACTTTGACCAGCAGCAGCTTTTTCGTAACTTTTCATAAATCTATTAGCATAAGGTTTGTTTAAAAGAAATTTACCAACAATACTAAAGTTTAAAAGTTTTCCTATGTTTGAAAACGGTGCAGATGCAATGTTAGCTGCTACAAGATCACCACCTTGAGCTTGTTTAGATACAACATTTAATGCTCTACCAAATTTTTCTAACATCATTCCGCTTTCTTCCCCAAAGACTGAACGAAATTTACCGTTTGCACCACCTTCGTTAAAACTTTTAGCAAAAGCCTTCATAGATGAACCGTCAATGAAAGCATCACCACCAAAATCTTTTAAGACGTTATTCATATAAAAGTTTTGTATTTTTGCTAAATCTTCTTGAGCTTTAGCTATAGTTTGAGGGTCTTTGCCTACAGCTCTGTTAGCTCTGTTTTTAAAAAATTGCATAACAGCATCTACAGATTCTGCTTTGGCATTAGGCTTGGCTAATGTTTCAGAAGCCACTAATGGTGTTATAGTCTCATTGTTTAATGATTTTATCGCTGAGTTATTTTGAAATTGTGTTACTTCTCTTTGAGCTTTATTTAATGACTCTAAAACGTCTGATAAACTTTTTGGTGCGCCTTCGTCAATTGCTCTTTTAACAGCTTCTGCTGTCATGTTTGAATTAGATGTCATTCTTATTTGTTTTGATAATGCCATGATTTTATCTGTTTGATCACCAAACAAAACTTTAGCGGTAGATCCTAAATCATCTATAGCTTGAGAGAATTTAATACCAGAAAAAGCTAAATCGTCTGGTAATCCACCTACTGTTTTACCAGTAGCATTATCCATTGCTTCTCTTAACCAACTATTTGCAAGTCTGCCTCTTAATCTTTCAGCTCTTTTAACTCCTAATAAAGCATCTTGAGACACATCATCAGCAGATCGTTGTGTCATTCCTTTAACTGCATCTAAAGCACTTTTTAAAGGTTTAGCATTGTCATTTCTAATAAGTTTTTTAGCAAATTCAATGTCAGGAGTTTTACCAGCCATAATTGTTTTGTTTAAGGATTTTACATTTATATGATCTGCAAATTGTTCAAATAAATCTGTTCCTTTTGCAAAGAAAGCTCTTGATTCATCTATACTATTTGCTGCATCGTCAAGTCTTGTTCTTGCTTGAGGCGTTAACCCTCTTGTTATTTCATTATTAGAGGCATCAGCTAATTCTTTTTTAAAATTAGCACTTGTTAATTTAGCGTCTATTAAGGCTTGAGCATCTCTTAATATTTTACCACCGTTCTTTGTTCCAGTAACTCTTGAAGCATCACCTATAGCACTTCTTAAATTGTATAATTGAGAAAAAGTTGTTTTTTCTCCTAAAGTATTAATACTTTCAATTATAGCTTTAGCCACACCAGCTTTTGATGCAGACTTGGATGCTCCAATATTAGCGTCAAATACGGCTGCAGAAGATGTTTTAACTTCTAATTTTCTAGCTAATTCTTTTAAAGTTCCTGTGTTTAAAAAAGCTGCATCACCTATTACATCTTCTAAAACATCATCTACTTTTCCGTAAAGATTTGAATTTATAACGTCAAATGATTCAGATGATTTTTTTAATATACTAAATATCTCATCATTTATTGGAGTATCTTTTGTTGTTGCTTTACCGAAAGTACCAACAATTCCATCTAATGTTTCTAAAACATCTTTTTGAGCATCTTTAGCAGCTATTTTTAAAAGGGCATTATCTTCTTGAACACCTTTTGATAATATTTGTCCGACTTCTTCTGCGGATGTTTCTCCAGCATCACCAGTTAAATTTCTAAAATAGGTAATACTTTTTAACATATTATTATAATTATTTCTTTGTTTTTCAGTTGGACCTATAACCTTTTCAGCAATCTTTTCTTTTCTTGACATGATGCCTGATGCACCCATAGAACCTATGCCTGGTGTTAGTCCAGCATCTTCATAACGACCTATAATTTGTTTGCCTTGTGCATCCAACAACATTTTATCTGTGCCGTCTGCATTTTTAACAACATTTCCTAATTCATCTAATATTTTTAATGGTTCGCCAGCATCATCGACAACAGGAACTCTTAACTTCATAGACTCATAAACAGCTTTTGCTTCTTGTGGTGGTAAGTCTTTTAATCCATAAGTCATACCTTTACCCGTTTTAAACAAAGCACCTGCTACACCAAATGTTAAATCACCAACAAATCCTATAGCCGCCTCTGTTCCTATATCTTTGGCAATTGAAGCCGCTGATTGTTTGGAAACGCCAGCAAGACCCTCTATGATTTCTTCAACACCTTGACCCGCACCTGATCCAAATCCAGCGCCTAAAGCTCCACCTAAAATAGTTCCGAAGCCAGGTGCAATAGCAGTACCAGCCGCCGCTCCTTTGATCGCACCAGTGACACCACCAATAAGTTCTGGAGCTATACTGGCAAGGTCAGCAAAGTCATATTTACTAAATCCTTCTTCATCTATTAATGTGTTTTGAGTTATTTCTTGACCTACTTTTAACGCTCCTTCAGGTGTAAGAGCTAATCTTCCACGATTATCACGCAGATATTCGCCTTCTTCTATACCAAACTTGGCTAGTATTAAGTCTTCTTCTTCGTTATTCTCTGCCATAGACAAGGCAGCTCTTAACGATCCACTGCTTATACCAGTGCCAGTGTCAAATTTAGGAGCTTCTTCTACTGTTTCTTCTGTACCCGAAGTATCTGCTTCTACAGTCTTTTGTTTTATTAAACTCTCAATAGCGGCTTGTTCAGCTTCATTAGGCTGATCGCCTTCTATTTCAACATCAAAAGATTCATTGGGTAATTCAATTGTTATTAAAGCCATAACTAATCCTTACTTTGTCTTCAAGCTATAAATCATTCTTCCGTTTTGACCCATTCTTACATTAAATGATTTTCCTGATTTTCCAAATGTATATGTCTTGTTATCTTCATCGCTATTTAAGAGAGCCATCGCTTTGTTATATTGATATTCTGAACCATAACTATCTTTATCTTTAAATGCTGTGAAAACATTATCTATTTGATTTTGAGTTTTTTGAAATACAGAATCAACTTGATTTATTTTTTCCATAGCATCTTTTGGGTTTCCAAAAAAATCAATTTTACCAATTAATCTGTCTACCATTTCAACATCTTTATTAGAAATACCGTTTCCAGTTTCTTGTGTTAGAAATCTTTTATATTCAACTATAAGTTTATCTCTTAATGTTTTTGACAATGCTTCTTTAGAAACACCTTCTACTGTTCTAAAACCACCTTTGCCGTCTGATATAACTTGTTTTGGGAACAAAGATTCTGGTTTTAGTCCAAAAGCCACTCCTAAACTCTTAATATTATCACTTACTTGAGACATAATAGGAACAACACCTGGTTGTAGTAATTGACTAGCTAGTCCACTAATATCTTTTAAAGTGCTTCTTGCTCTACTTATGTTAAAAGCAGCGTCTTTAAATCTTCCAACATCTTCTGTTGGATTTACAAAAACACTTGAACTTTTACCACCTACATTAACTTTTAATGCTTTTCTGTATTTGAGACTCTGACCGTCAATAGGCTCAACTGTAAATGATTTATTTACTTTATTAGCATCTCCTTCAGCTTTTATCATAGCTGACCTAATTTTAATACTTTGCTCTAATTCTTTTAGTTGCATTTTACTTAAATGATCTTCTTGTTTCAAGAATCTATTCTCTGCTGTAGTTCTAAATTCTTTACTTAATGCACTAAGAGCTAATCTCTTCTCTTTTGCTAATGCTAGTTTAGTCTTCTCATCAGCTTGTGTCTGTTGCAGAGCAAACTTACCAGCAGCCACTTGACCAGCTCTAGCATCGTCTTTAGCTTTCTGAAACGCTGGCATAGCAGCTTCGCCAGCTTCACCAACAGATGTAAGTATGTTACTAAGGTTAAACCCTTTACCTGCTTTGTTTTGCATCAAAGACAATCCTAAAGACATAAGTGCCATTTTGTTATCTGGCTCACCTGATACATCTATACCTGTAGCTTTTTGAAAGTCAGCTTTATAATCTTCTATAGTTTTGTTACCAGTTTCATCTGCTAAATCACCGAACAATTGTTTCTGTTCATCCATAGCTGATGTAAATAATGCTTGTAAACTATCTTG
>Ga0181373_1000339_pt1 | contig 10541 bp, 13 predicted proteins | sample LowvirmetaG_3_FD_130159 | JGI IMG/M metagenome (GOLD analysis project Ga0181373, IMG submission 130159) | Marine viral communities from the Subarctic Pacific Ocean - Lowphox_09 viral metaG | ecosystem: Environmental > Aquatic > Marine > Oceanic | place: Subarctic Pacific Ocean | collected... | reverse complement strand
GACGACAAGAAAAACAGAATAACTTTTGAAGAGGTTATAGATGATACAAGACCTATACAAACAAAAAAGGTCCTTGGAGTTGAAGTGGGAACAAGAGCATCTGTCTAATGGTAGATACACTCTTGAAATGGTCAGAATTGATGACAAAGTTAAAGAAGTCATCACAAAGATCAAGTTGGAAGAAGCAGTTATTGCCCACAAGCAAAACACTATTGAAGGTGCAACTCCACAAGTTTCAGTAGCTACTTAATAAAAAAGCTACATCGTTGAATAAATTCAATTCACACTACAGGCTCTCTTGCACTCTACTCAAAACTAATGTATAAAAAACACACTATACATTAAATTGAATATCGACGCGTATAGTCGATGGCCTAGAAACGATATTCAAATAACTAGGAGGATAATAATATGGCAAATACTACTTTTTCTGGACCAGTAAGATCACAAAATGGTTTTCAATCTATTGGCCCAGGATCAACTGTTGACTTAACTTTAGCAACTGACCTAACTGTTGCAGCTCATGCAGGAAGAGTTGTTACTATGGATCCAGCTGGAACACCAACTGCGATTACATTACCAACTATTAATGCAAGTGCAGACGGAGCAACTGCTGGAGATTCAGATCCAAATAACCCAAGTACAATTGGAACTACTTTTGAAATTTTTTTCAAAGATAATTTTACTGGATCAATTGCAACTGATGGAACAGACAAATTTGTAGGTTCAGTTATGATTGGTGTTAATGATGGTTCAAAAAAAGCTTTTGTACCTGCAGCATCAAACGACGTTGTTAATCTACTCGGAGAAGCTGGATCTGGTAATGCTACTAAAGGTGGTTTAGCAGGATCTAGAATTAAATTTACTGCAATTGCTGACAACCAATACATGGTTGAAGGTTTGTTAATTGGTGATGGCACAATTGCTACACCTTTTGCAGATAGTTAATAATTAGTGTGGGGCTTCGGCCCCACATATAAATTTTAAGGAGATTAAACATGGCAAGTAATGGAGACATACAAGCAACAAGATCAACAGCCGCAGCAGGTGCTACAGCAATAATTGAAGCACCAATTAGATTAAGAGGCATTATAATTTCTTCTGATGGTGGTGGAGCAGGTGTTTTAGAATTAACAACAACATCAAACACTGGAACCACTTTATTTATTGGTGATGTTCCAACTGGAGATTTAATTAATTTTTCATTTCCTGAAGAAGGAATTTTGTTTCCAAAAGGAATTTTTTGTAAAACCAAAACTAATATTGCAGCGTACACATTATTAACAGACAAATATTCAGGACCAGGTTTAACAGCGGGGTAAGTAAATGGCTAATACCACTTCTGGCACTACAACGTTTGATAAAACGTTTTCGATTGATGAGATAATTGAAGAGGCTTATAATAGACTTGGTCAATTTGACATGAGTGGTTACAATTTAAAAACTGCTCGAAGATCATTAAACATAATGTTTCAAGAGTGGGGTAACAGAGGTCTTCATTTTTGGGAAGTAGCAAATACTAACATTACTTTAGTAAATGGTCAAAATGAATATAAAATTTTTAGATCAACATCCGATGGTAATTCTAACGGAGTAACATCTACATTGTCAGCTGCAATTACTTCTACAACAGCTACTACAGGAATTACTTTGGCGTCTATAACTAATATGCCTACTACAGGAACCATTAACGTAGGATCAGAAAATATTTCTTATACTGGATTTAGCGATTTAGAACTTACTGGAGTAACGCGTGGAGTTAATGGGACTACTGCAGCTACTCATTTGAGTGGAGCTACTGTTACTAATTTTGTAAATCAAGCTACAGAAATTTTAGAAATGTCTTATAGAAATTCTTCTAATGTAGACTCTCCTTTAGAAAAAATAAATAGATCACAATATCAAGCATTATCTAATAAAACTGCTACAGGACAACCTTCACAATATTTTGTTCAAAGATTTGTTGACCATATTTTAATAACTATTTATTTAACACCAGGTGCTAGTCAAAATAATGATGTTATAAATTTTTACTATGAAAAAAGAATTCAAGATGCAGGTGCATACACAAATGCAACAGATGTTCCTTATAGATTTGTACCTTGCATGGTTGCGGGTTTAACTTATTATTTATCTATGAAATATGCGCAACCAAGAATACAAGAAACAAAATTAATTTATGAGGATGAATTGGCTAGAGCTCTAGAAGAAGATGGTTCTTCTGCTAGTGTTCACATTTCTCCTCGAACTTATTATCCGAGTATATAATTATGGGAAATACAGCAAAAGGAAGATACGCATTATTTATTTCAGATCGATCAGGTTTAGCCTTTCCATACAGGGAAATGGTTAAAGAATGGAATGGTGCAAGAGTACATACTTCTGAATATGAAGCTAAACAACCTCAATTAGAACCTAAACCTTATACTGCTGACCCTCAAGGATTACAACATCCACGACCAGCAAGAACAGAATTTCCGACAACAGATTTTTTACCAAAAAATCCTTTTACAACAACAGCTACATCTACTCAGGTATCTGTAAATTTTCCTCTTAGTGGTTATAACAATGGAGATTTTATAAGATTTTATGATGTTAAAACTCCTGTAGGTGGAGTTGCAATTTCTACATTACAATTAGAAACTACTTTAAATGGAAAAATTACTGCAACTGACACTTCAATTACCTTAACAGACTCTTCAGCTTTTCCTAATCAAGGATACATTGCAATTGAAAAAGTAAATATAACATCTGGATTATTTGAAACAGAAACTATTTTTTATAACGGTAATTCAGCAAACGTTTTATCAAATTGTGTTCGAGGAACAGCTGCTCCTTTTAGAGGACAGACTCCCAAAAACACATCCGCAGGTGAACATTTAACAGGAGCTAAAGTTTATGGTGCTTATGCAATAACAATGGTTCCAACAATAGTAACACAAGCGGGTCAACCTTCTACTGTTACAGAGTTTAACAGTTTTACTTTTAATCTAACAAGTGCTGCAACTAGCAGAGAAATAGGAGGCGGGTTCCAATGTTTAGCTGGACCTGTTAATGATAGAGCATGACATACACAGAATTAATACAGAAAATTAGAGATTACACAGAAGTAGATGCAAATGTTTTAACATCTACTATTTTAAATGGAATTATTAATGATGCAGAATTTAGAATTCTTCGAGAAGTTGATTCAGATAATAATAGAAGATACGACACTGCTAATTTAATTGTTAATGATAGATTTATTGGTAGACCTGCAGGTTTATTAATTGTTAGATCTGCTCAAATTATTGATTCAGATGGTAGTTCTCAACCAAACAATAGAGATTTCTTACAGTATAGAGATACTAGTTTCATGTCAGAATTTAATCCAACGGAAGCTACTGGAGTGCCTAAATACTATAGTTTGTGGGATGAACAAAAGATTGTAGTGGCTCCTACTCCCGATGCTACTTATACAATTCAATTAAATTATATCTTGAAAGAACCAGGGTTATCTAGTACAAACACAACTACATACATAAGTCAAAATTTTCCCAATGGTTTATTGTATGCCTGCCTAGTAGAAGCTTACGGCTTTTTAAAAGGGCCCGTTGACATGCTACAGTTATATGATAAAAAATACACTGAAGCCGTCAAAGGATTCTCGATAGAACAAATGGGAAGACGAAGACGAGATGAATATCAAGCAGGTGTTCCTCGAATAGGAAAACAATAAGGAGATATACTATGGCTATAACACAAGCAATTGCAAATGCGTTTAAAAAACAATTACTAGAAGGTGATGCAAGTTTTAAATCATCTGGTGGTGATGTTTTTAAACTAGCTCTTTATACTTCTTCAGCAACTCTAAACTCATCAACTACTGCATTCACAACTTCAGGTGAAGTTAGTAATACAGGTACATACGCTTCTGGTGGAGATAAATTAACAGGTCAAAATACTTCAATTGCATCAGGTGTTGCAATTGTTGACTTCGCAGATTTATCATTTACAGGTGTAACGTTGACAGCTAGAGGTGCAATGATCTACAATACCTCTTCTGCAGTCACTAATGCAGCAGTTGCAATTTTAGATTTTGGAGCAGATAAAACAGCTACATCAGGAACTTTTACAATTCAGTTCCCAGCATTTACTACAGCGGCAGCTATATTACGAATCTCTGGTTAAGAAGGAGGTTAAATGGCATTAGTTGTAAACGACAGGGTTAAAGAAACCTCTACTACTACTGGTACAGGTACCCTTAATCTTGCAGGAGCAGTTTTAGGTTTTGAAACATTTGTAGCAGGTATTGGTAATTCCAATACAACTTTTTACTCAATCGTAAATGAAGATGGTGCGTTTGAAGTTGGTATTGGTACCGTAACAGACGCCACACCTGACACTCTATCAAGAGATACAATTTTATCATCATCAAATAGTGACAATGCAGTAAACTTTGCTGCCGGAACTAAAGATGTTTTCTGTACCCTTCCTGCAAGTAGATTTGTACCAGGTAAATATGAAGGAACTGATTTTACAAATTCAATATTAATTGGACATTCAACAACAGGAACTTTATCAAGTGCTGAAAAAAACACTGGTGTTGGTATTGGCTCTTTAGATGCTATAACGTCTGGAGATCAAAACGCTAGCGTAGGATATCAAGCTTTAACAAAAGTAAATTCTGGTGGTCGTAATACAGGTATGGGTCACCGTGCAGGTGAAAATTTAACAACAGGTAGTTTTAATACCATGGCTGGAGATGACGTTTCCAGAAAAAATGTAACAGGTTCATACAACTCATCTTATGGTGTTAATGCTTTAGAGGGTGTAACAAACAATAGTCATAGTTATAACTCTGCGTTTGGTGCACAAAGTTTGAAAGCAATAACGACTGGTGATAGAAATATTGGGATCGGTTACCAATCTGGAGACAATGTAACAACTGGTGTTGGTAATGTAATTATTGGAAGTGTTGATGCTGATAGTGCAACAGGTGATAGACAATTAAAAATTGCTGGTAACGATGGATCAACAACTACAACTTGGATCAAAGGTGCTAGCACTGGACAATTAACAATTAGTGGTGCTTACACACTTCCTGCTTCTGATGGATCAGCTAACCAAGTTTTAACGACAGATGGATCAGGTGCAGTCACTTTTGAAACACCAACGGTTGGAGATATAACAGCAGTTACAGCGGGAACTAATTTAACAGGTGGTGGATCTTCAGGAGATGTTACAATAAATTTAGCCGATGCTTCTACGTCTGCTAAAGGAGCAGCATCCTTTAGTTCAGATAACTTTGCTGCTAGTTCTGGAGCAATAACAATAAAAGACTCTGGAGTAGCTACAGCCGAATTACAAAATGATGCAGTGACTCAAGCTAAGATTGCCGATGATGCAGTAGGTGCAGACCAACTTGCAGCAGACGCAGTGGTAACTGCTTCCATTGTAGATGCAAATGTTACGACTGCTAAAGTAGCAGACGATGCAATTACTTTAGCTAAAATGGCACCAGGGACAGACGGAAATATTATTTCCTACGATGCTTCAGGTAATCCTGTAGCAGTTGCAACAGGAACCTCAGGACAGGTTTTAACTTCAGCAGGTGCAGGGGCACCTCCAACTTTTCAAACTCCAACTGTTGGAGATATAACAGCAGTTACAGCTGGTTCTGGTCTAACAGGTGGTGGATCTTCAGGAGATGTTACATTAAACGTTGGTGCTGGAAACTTAATTGATGTTCAAGCAGATCAAATTGACGTAGATCTTTCTGAACTTACAACCTCAACATCAAATGGAGATGGTGACTTTTTTGCAGTAATTGATGCTTCAGGTAATCAAAAAAAATTAACTAAAGGTAATATTAATAACTCAGGTTTTAACAATGATGCAGGTTATACAACTAATACTGGAGACATTACAGGAGTTACAGCTGGTTCTGGTTTAACAGGTGGTGGAGCTTCTGGTTCAGTTACATTAAATGTTGGAGCTGGCACAGGTATCGATGTTGCAGCAGATGCAGTTTCAGTTGATGTGTCAGATTTTATGGCTAATGGTTCTAACAATAGAGTTGTTACTGCAACTGGCACGGATGCTATGAATGCAGAAGCCAATATGACTTTTGATGGATCTACATTAACAGTAACTGGAGATATTGTTCCAGGAGCTAACGATACTCACGACTTAGGTGCATCAGGAAACGTTTGGCAAAATGTATTTACTGGTGACTTACATTTATCTAATGAATCAAAATCTGAAGGTAATGCTGTTGATGGCACTAAAGGTAACTGGACTATTCAAGAGGGTGCAGAAGATCTTTACATACTTAATAATAAATCTGGTAAAAAATATAAGTTTAAACTAGAGGAAGTTTAATAAGTCATGGCCTTTGGTATAACAACTTTTGCAGAAAGTCCTTTTGCTGCAACTGGATCACAAAGCATTAATGTTGCAGTAACCGGTCAAGCCCTTACTTGTAATCAAGGTAATGAAGGAATCGTTATTGATGTAAACGTTTCTGTAACAGGTCAAGTAATAACTGCTACACAAGGTAATGTTGATATTTTTGCTGGAGTACAAGTTCCCATTACTGGTCAATCTTTAGTTTCTAATTTAGGTTCTGTCTCAACTGTTGGAGCAGCAGATATTGATGTTACAGGTCAAACATTAACTTCTAATTTAGGTACAGCAGTATTAAATGCATTAACACCTGTTTCTATAACAGGACAAGCATTAACAATGCAAGAAGGAACAGTAGATCCTTCTCCAGATGCTACGGTAACTGGAATTGGAATGTCTGCAGCATTAGGACTTGGAACAGTTACTGCAGGAGCAGATATAGATGTAACAGGTCAAGAAATGACAGTAACCCAAGGCACGGTTTTAGCTTTCTCTGATGTTGTGACAGAGGATGTAGTTGGAATTGAGATGTCTTCTAATTTAGGAAGTGTTGTTGCTTTTGCTGATGTAGACGTTGCGGTTACTGGTCAAGCAATGACTATGCAGGAAAATGCTCCCACCGTTACTGCAGATGCTAATGTTTCTATAACAGGTCAAGCTTTAACATCTAATCTTGGAACAGCTGTATTAGACGCAAATAGTTTAATAGATGTAACTGGTTTTAATTTAACAATGCAAGAAGGTCAAGCTACAGCTACAGATTCAGTAGCAAGACCAACAGGAATTGAAATGACAATGACATTAAACACTGTTGAAAATGTAGTATGGACAAAAGTTAACACAGGAAGCGCTCCTATTGATCCTCCAGGTTGGCAGGAAGTAGCTTGATTTTTAACAATAAATTGAATAAAATAAAATTTTAAGGAATTTAAAATATGGCAAACTCAACATCAGCTAGTTTAAAATTAACTGTACAGACAACAGGTGAAAACTCAGGAACTTGGGGACAATTTACCAATACTAATTTACTAATTCTTGAGCAAGCAATTGGTGGCTATGACGCTGTAGGATTAAATGCAACTACCGGTGCAACTTTAACTTTTTCAAATGGTGTTTTATCAAATGGTAAAAATCAAGTTTTAAGATTAACCGGAACCATTACTACTAATGTAAATGTAGTTATTCCAGATTCAATAGAAAAAACTTACCTTGTAGAAAATGCAACAACGGGTTCCTTTACAGTAACTTTTAAAACTAATTCTGGAACAGGTGCTACATGGTCTACTACAGATAAAGGATATAAAATATTATATTCTGATGGAACTAATATTGTAGATATCACGGCTGACTTAGGAGATATCACTGCTGGCGATGTTACTTCAGGAGGTATAACTGCTACAGGAAATATTGTACCTGGTGCAAATGATACTTATGACTTAGGAGCTTCCGATAATGTATGGAGAAACGTATTTACTGGAGATTTACATTTATCCAACCAGGCTAAAAATCAAGGAAATATTGTAGATGGAACTAAAGGCAACTGGACTTTACAAGAAGGAAAAAATGATATATTTATGATCAATAATATATCTGGAGAGAAGTTTAAAATTAATTTATCTAAAGTAAAAGGAGATTCATAATGGGAATTAATTCATCTGGAACATCAATGATAGATGGAGGTGTTTTTCAAAATATAGGAGCAGTATCTTGGCAAACAGGGTCAATCAAGACATCTACTTTTACAGCTTCTTCAGGAGAAGGTTATTTTGCAAATACATCAGGTGGTGCTTTTACAGTTAATTTACCTGCAGGTTCAGCAGGTGCGATCGTATCTGTTGCAGATTATGCAGCTACTTGGCAAACAAATAATTTAACGGTATCCCCAAATGGTTCAGAAAAAATTGGTGGTGTAAATGCTAATTCAGTTTTAAATACAGAAGGACAATCAGTTACTTTTGTTTATGTTGATTCAACACAAGGTTGGATTAATACAATGGATTCAACTTCTAATGAAAGAGGAAGAACTTTTGTAACAGCTACCGGTGGAACAATTACAACTTGTGGTAATTTTAAAATTCATACATTTACAAGCCCAGGGACTTTTTGTGTAAGTCAAACTAGCAGTGTAGCTAATGAAAATAAAGTTTCTTATATTGTAGTTGCTGGTGGCGGTGGTGGAAGAGATGATGGAGGTAATTCCAATGGTGGAGGCGGCGGTGGCGGCGGTGGATATAGAGAAAACAAAGGTCCACTAGATAGTTACACAGCATCTCCTTTAGACGGAGCAACAGATATATCAGTAACGGCAACAGCTTTTCCAATAACAGTTGGAGCAGGTGGAGCTAGACAATCTAATGATGGTGCTAATTCAGTATTTTCAACAGTTACCTCTACAGGTGGTGGTGGCGGTGGAGTATTCAACAACGCAGCAGGTAGACCAGGAGGATCAGGTGGTGGTGGCGGAGCTCCCGGTGCTTCAGGTGGATCAGGAAATACACCTCCTGTCAGTCCACCTCAAGGTAATCCAGGTAGTTCAGGTAGTCCAGGTAATCCGGGTGCAGGAGGCGGAGCTGGTAGTTCTGGATCAAGTGGTACCGGTGGATCAGGAACACCAAGTGCAATAAATGGAACTGGAACTTTAAGAGCTGGTGGCGGAGCAAGAGGAACGCCATCGGGTTCTTCACCAGGTCCAGGTGGTGGTGGAGCTAGAAATGCAGATGGAACAGCCAACACTGGCGGTGGTGGGGGTGGTGCAAACACTCCTGGAAGTAGTGGAGCTGGTGGTAGCGGAATTGTAATAATAAGGTATAAATTCCAGTAGTTGAATGTATAAAATTTATAATATATAATAGGATAAAATTATGGCACATTTTGCAAAACTCGGAACAAACAGTAAGGTTATTCAAGTATTAACACTTGATAACAAAGATATGAAAAATTCTGATGGTGTTGAAGATGAATCAGTAGGTCAACAATATTTAGAAACACATAATAATTGGCCTGCACAAATGTGGATTCAAACTTCATACAATACAATAAGTAATACACATAAACTAGGTGGAACTCCTTTAAGAGGAAACTACGCAGGTATAGGGTATGAATGGGACGAAGACAATCAAATTTTTTGGCCAAAAAAACCCTATGCATCTTGGGTAAAACACAATGAATCAGCTTCCTGGAAATCACCAATCGGTGATGCTCCTGCATTAACAGCTGAACAAGAATCGCAAAACGAAGCTGATACTCACGATTGGTATTATGCTTGGAATGAAGCTAATCAAACTTGGAACTTGACAGACAGCAAAGCATAAATTAAAAATTGTAGTGGTATGCAAAAGAAAGTATTAAGCGAACAAGGTTTATTCTATGGTAATATTAATATGCCGAAAGGTTTTGAGATAGACCAAGAAAAACTTACTAACGATATTTTACAATCATCATTTACTAATAAACAATTTCCATTTTCAAAAACTTGGGATATGTTGAATACTTATATGCGAGATTTTATTGGTCTTGAGTATGAAATTAATCTAGTTAATAAAAATTCTTGGGGAGACATTTATAAACCCGGTCAATTATCTAAACCTTTATTAAATGTTGATCCAATAGATCTTCGAAATTCACCTGACTTTACAATGCTTTACGGAGTTAAAGTTGATAAGTGTTGGGTAAGAATACATTTTGACGACAATAGACGTAAGGGAAGAAGTTGGGACATGGAACTTAAAAAAAATATGTTTGTTATGTTTCCATCTACTAATATGTATATTATATCAAATGATCAGAAAGATAGTTTGAATTTTATTCAAACAATAACCTATGAATATATCTAATTACTATTGGCATTTTCCTGCTGCACTTACACCCAAGTTTTGTGATGATGTAATATCTTATGCTAATCAACAAAAAGAAGTTATGGCTAGAACAGGTGGTTATGAAAATAAAAAATTAAATAAAGACCAAGTTAAAAATATGCAAATAAAAAGAAAGTCAGATTTAGTTTGGCTTAATGATACTTGGATATATAAAGAATTACATCCGTACGTTCACGAAGCAAATGCAAGAGCAGGTTGGAATTTTGATTGGGAAAGAAGCGAGTCTTGTCAATTTACAAAATATAAACACAATAAATATTATGATTGGCATTGTGATGG
>Ga0181373_1000338_pt1 | contig 10608 bp, 3 predicted proteins | sample LowvirmetaG_3_FD_130159 | JGI IMG/M metagenome (GOLD analysis project Ga0181373, IMG submission 130159) | Marine viral communities from the Subarctic Pacific Ocean - Lowphox_09 viral metaG | ecosystem: Environmental > Aquatic > Marine > Oceanic | place: Subarctic Pacific Ocean | collected 2015-12-05 | reverse complement strand
TTCTCTGGAGATGGTGCATCTATTACAGGAATTACTACTGCTCAGATTGTAGACTTTGGTAATGTTGTCTTTGGTATTGGTAGCAGCACAAACGTCAATACTACAGGAACAATTACTGCAGGTGCATTTATTGGAGATGGTTCTTCTCTGAGTGGAATTGCAACTCCTGGATTTGTTAATGCTGCAGTTGCTGGAATTGTATCGTCGGCACCATCAACTTTGGATACATTGAATGAGTTAGCTCAGGCGCTCGGAGATGATCCTAACTTTGCAACTACAACTACTAATTTAATTGGTACTAAAGCATCTCTTGCAGGTGCTGCATTCACTGGATCTGTTACCGTAACTAATGGATATCTCAGCGTTGGATCTACAATGCTGTCTGGATCTAGGTTATATGCAAAGGAGAGACTTTATATTGGTGACAATGAGGATATTAGACTATATCAAGTAGAAACTGGTACTCCAGTATTTCAAACAGATAGTTATCTAGATCTTGGAGCTACTAATAATACTGGATCTAATGGCGTTATTAAGCATGGTAATAGGGGATCTTATGGTGGATCTTTAAGTGTTACTAATAATAGTGATAAAAAGTCTGCTGAGTTTAAGAGTGGATGGGGTGGTGTAGAACTTTACTACTGTGTTGATGGTGAATCACCTAATCTAAGGTTCTCGACTACAGAGACTGGTGCTGGTGTTGTTGGTATTCTGACAGCAGACCGTATCGTTGGCGCTGCTACTAGCAACGTCATCCCATTCCTTTACAGTACAATTGGAGATCTTCCTAGTGCTTCAACTTATCATGGTGCATTTGCTCATGTCCATGCAACTGGTGGCGCATACTATGCTCACTCTGCTAATTGGGTAAGACTTCTTAATTATGATATTGGTGAAGGTAATGTCTCTATTGGTACTGCCAACTTTACTACTAGTGGTGACATCAGTGCAGGAATTGTAACTGCTGTTAGTGCCGAGTTACGTAATCTGAGATTGGGAACTTTTGGATCTAACAATATCTTCGGAGTAAATGGTCCTCTGTATCTTGATTCTGAATTTAGTCAAGTTGATATTGTCAATAACTTAAATGTTAATGGAATTAGTACGTTAGGTAGAGTCTTAACTCAGGACATTGTTGGACTCTCTAGTGCAACCTTCACTGGAATTGTTACTGCACAGTCCTTCCGTGGTGATGGTTCTCAATTGACGGGTGTTGGTGCTACCAACCTCAACAGTCTTCTTGATGTTAATGCGCCGACTCCTTCTCCTGGTCAGGTTCTGAAGTGGTCTGGTAGTGAGTGGCAAGCAGCAGCAGACCTTACTGGTGCTGGTGGTACTGGTATTGGATTGTCTGATATATCTGTAACCACTGCACCCGTTGGTGTTTCATCGCTGTCTTACAACAATCAGTCTGGTGTATTTACATATACACCACCTGACTTCTCTAGTTACCTCAGCAGCAACATTACAACAAATGTATCTCTTGGTAATGGATATGTCTTTACTTATGATTCTTCTGCCACCGCAAGATTTGGAACTCTTGGTAGCAATGACTATGGTGAAATCTTCTGGGGAACTGATAGTAGTGCAACAGGATTCCATGTAATTAATAAGGATTTTGATGGTGCTTTATATCTGACTAACACTGGTACTGACGGTGTATACATTAGATCAACTGCAACTGAACTTGGTGCATCCTTTAAGGCAAATGCAGAATCAAGTCTGTACTATAACAATTCACTTAAGTTCTCTACGTCGGGAGTAGGTGCTACTGTTTACGGAGATCTTCAGGTTACCAGTGGTGCAAATATTGCTGGTGTTGTTACGGCGCAGGAGTTTAAAGGAACATTTACTGGCGTTGTTAATTATGCAACTCTCGCTGGTGTTGCAAGCACAGCAAATTATGCAACTGAGTCTGTAACTTCTGGTTATGCGAACGTTGCTGGTATTGCTTCTGGAATTTCTGGAACACCAAACATTACTGTTGGTGAACTTACAACTACTGGTGCATTTGTAGTTGGTGCTGGTCAGACTTCTACATTCGGTGATAGAGTCACTGTAAGGGATGACCTTGGTGTTGAAGGATCTACTCCAACAATTAGAATTCAGGATTCGGATGCTACCGAGAACTATGCATACATGCAGTATGATAATGATGCTGGACCTGCTCTTAAGTTTAGAACTAGATGTTATAACAATACTCCACACTTCATCTGGCAATCTGAAGCAGCTGGCGGTATTGATGCCACTAAGTACCTCATGTATATGCAGGGCGGTGCTCCTGGTGACTACAATCACGGATATGTGTCCTTCGGTAGCACCACTGCTGAAGAGAGACTGCACGTTGGTGGTTCTCTAAAGGTTACTGAGAACATCAATGCTTCTGGTATTATTACTGCAAATATTCTTAAGGCAACTTTAGGTATTGATGCTCCTCTTTATATTAATGAATCTGTAGATGATGATAATTTTTATAATTTAGTTCTGCTAAATCAAGTTAATGCTGGTGGCAATAACTATCGTGCCACGATGGTTGATAATGGTGGAATTACATTTAATCCAGGTCAAAACAGACTGAAGACCAATAATATAGAAGCAGATCAGTTTGGATTCTTCGGTAATGGTACAAACATTACTGGTATTCCTACTGCAATCATCGCTGGTAATGGAATCTCTATCGGTTCTTCTACTGGTCTTGTTACTATCAGTGCAACTGCAACAGGAATCAATACTGCCGATACCTTAGTAACTGGTGGTATCAATGCTCTTGGTGTTGTAACTGCAACTCAATTTGTTGGTGATGGATCTGGACTGACTGGTATTGTTGCTTCTGGAACTGGAGTTGTAATTCAGGATGAAGGTGGTGCCATTGGTACTGCAGGAACAATCAACTTTGCTGGTACTAATGTAAGTTCTTCGCTCTCTAATGGAACCGCGACAGTTACTATTGATGATGCTTATGCACAGGTTGCTGGTGTTGCAACAGTTGCTCAGGGACTGACTGGATCTCCTAATGTTACGACTACTAATATTGAGTGTAGCAGAATTGGTGTTGGTATTCCTGCTAATAACTCTTACTCTCTTGATATTTCTGGGGATGTGAGATTGTTTGGTGGTGATCTGTGGATGCCTTACAACAGCACGGGCAGCATGATCCTCCAGAATAAGGGTTATGTAAGAAATCTTACTTCTAATAGTGGAGTATCTCTTGCACTTCAAGCATTCGGAATGGATGGTGGAGTTGGTATTGGTACAACTAATGGTCAAGGTGGTCTGTTTATTAACACCCCAACCAAGGTTGCTGGTGTTGTAACTGCTACTGCATTTGTTGGTGATGGTTCTGGACTGACTGGTATTGTTGCTTCTGGAACTGGAATCACTATTCAGGAAGAAGGATCTGCTGTTGGTACTGCAAGTACTATCAACTTTGTTGGTGCTGCTGTAACTGCAACTATCTCTTCTGGAACTGCAACTATTAGTATTAGTGCTCCACCTCCAGCATCTGGAGGTAAGTTTGTTGATAATGCTGCTGGTATTCACACAACCACATCAGTTGGTATTAATACTGTTCTTCCTAAAACCGATCTTCAGGTTGGTAGTTATGGAATACAGTCTGGCATTGGAACCTTTACCGCTGTTGTGGGAACACCTGTTATTGTTGATCAATTTAATATTAGCACTCTACCCTTTGTTACTGCAGAATATACCCTACATATTCAACATGCAAATGGTATTCAATCTCAGAAGGTTCTTGTTATGCAAGACGGAAGTAATTCTTACTCTAACGAGTTTGCTATTATGCACTCCTCTTCTGATCCTTTAGTATCATTTGCATCTACAATTAGTGGTGGAGTTTGTCAACTAAAAGCAACAGCACTAACTGGGGTAACTGGTATAACTACATATAGATTCTCTAGAGGAACACTACTCTGATAAGACATGGCAATTAGAATAAACGAAGAGCATCAAGACACTGGCAATGGTCTAGGATATCAAATGACTGCATACTTATTGATGCGGTCATTATCTGATCAGAAAAATTTAAAGTTTGCATGTGGAGAATCTTCTTTACTTGCATTAAAGAATACATTTTCTAATATTGTTATTGATGAAATTGATGATGAAGTTTCGGATACAAATTCTGTTGAGATTGATGTTGATGAATCTTTTGAGAGTGTTAGTAATAAAGTGGAAGATGGTGTAACACTGTATGGTTATCCAACACCACTTAATTCTATTCATTTAAATGAAATTGAAGATATAAAAAGTCAATTTAAATTTAGACAAGAGATATATGAAAGATGTTTAAAGTGGAAAAAAGATAGATTTGGTGATTCTGAAGTAATCTCAATGCATATTCGTAGAGGTGATTATGAGGATCCCCAAAGCGGAATGTTTTTAATTGATACTGATTACTACTATGAAGCATTAGATCTATTGCCAAAAGATATACCAGTTTTAATCTTTTGCAATGATAAGTATTATGTTTTAAAAAATGAACAGTTATCCAATTTAATAAAAAATCCAAACAATGTTTTAGTTGAAGATCTTATATCTGGTACAAAAACCACTGTTGGTGCTTGGGATCATCTTCATGAGGTATTGAACAATGAGGAAATGGGTTTGGATATACAACTAGATCCAAGATTAAATTCTATTTACTTGGAGCATCTTATTGATTGTGGAGGAAAAAATTTATTCACCTATGGTCTTGCTATAGATGAACTTAAATCATTGGCATATGAAAGACCACCACAATGTGGCGAAGCATGTTTTGAAACTAGGAAAGATTGTTATAAGGATAAACCAGATAGGGTCTATGCTGAGTTTACCCAATATAAAATAGATAACCAATTATATAATTATTCTTTTGATCTTTGTTTAATGTCTATGTGTGATTACCATATCATGGCAAATAGTCTATATGGTTTTTGGGGTGTTGCTTTATCGAATAGTAAAAAAATTATTTACCCAAAATATTGGGCACAAGGAATGAATGATGATCCAGATGTAGTTAGTTGTGATACTCCTGATTCTTGTCGTCCAGGATTTAAATGTAATCAAAACTCTAATATAGTTAGAGATCTTGATGGTTTTGATCAAACTAAATCTGCACTTGGATTTTTTATGGATGATAAATGGATCGCGTTGGAAAATCCAGATCAACGTGTAGGGTAATAACGAGGTATTTCTAAATGTCTGATAAGAAGCGTTACATAGTTGGATGTACTGCCCCAGAAGATTGGGAGTACATCCATGAGATCCTTACACAAGATGGAACGTTGGATGATAATATTCCAACCGAAGCAATTGTTAGTGATGATCTTAAAGAACATAGTCCGACAAGGGCATCTTATCTTTTAACTGATGAGGAAGCTGCTTCTGTAGGACAGCATGAGAAAGTTCTTTATTGTCAATTAGCACAAGAGGATTATTCTCCACCATCAGAGGAACTTAAGACTTCTGTGCAGGGTTTTAGGCAGGCAGGTATCTCATCACACTATCGTAGATGGGAAGCATATGGTTTGCTTGAAACTACTGGTGGCAATACTAACGATGTTGATATGAGTAGAACTGGATTTCAGTTACTTCGACATTCACAAGCAGTAGATCCTTGGTATACTGGCACCAGTAGTGGTGGAAGACAAGTATTTGATAATCGGGTTCCACAGTATTCTACGGGTAAAAATGTAGATGTAATTGTTGCAGACGAAGGATTTTGGTTGGGTCATATTGAATTTTACAATCCATCTGATGTTAGGGATATTAATAATAGTACAACTGATGGTAATGGGGATTCTTATATCTTTGGTCCTGAAGATATGATTGAGGGTAATGTTTTAGATCCTAATGGTAGATGTTATGCACTTGATTTAATTCTTGATGCCCCATATTATATTGATCCTGAGTATTTTGATGCAAGTCCTGGTACTAGGTTAGAAACTAGATGGGATGGAACCGTTGTCCCAGATAGTAGCACCGCAGTAAATTGGTGGAGAAGTACTTCAAATCGTTCTGTTGGATTTAGTACTTTTGGAACAGCATTTGTTGGCACAAGTTATAGTAGAATACGGTGTAATGGATCTGCCACAAGTGTTGCAACTAATGGGAGTTCACATGGAACTCAATGTGCTGCTGCAACTTTTGGTAGAACTCAAGGGTGGGCATACAATGCAAATAAGTGGGTCTTAAATTTGTATGGTTCTTCTGGTTCTGGAATTGAAGCGGGATTTGATGCTCAAAAGTTGTTTCATTTGATGAAACCAAATAACTCTGAACTTGGAACTAAAGATCCTACAATTACTAGCAACAGTTGGGGTTATCGTGCTATTCCTTCTGATAATGCATATTATTATTATCGTGGTGCTAGTGGAGTCTCTTACTCATGTACTGCTTCATCTAGTGGTCGCAGTCCATATAATTCTAGCAATACTAAACCAGGGTTCATGCGTTGGGTTGGATACCATGGAGATGGATATAGAATGAAGGGACAGATGCGTCCTAATTCTACAACTCAAGCATTGGATGAAATGATTAATGCTGGGGTTATATTTGTTGGAGCAGCAGGAAATAGTGGACAAAAGCAAACTAGTTCTGATCATCCCGACTTTGATAACTATTGGAATGTCGGTTCTGCGAGTACTGTGGGAGATAGCAATGTCTATGAGTTTGGTCTGCAAGTCTATCCATATACAAATAGGAGAGGATTTCCTCAACATGGTGGAATGACTAGGAGTGGTATTGGAGGAACAATCTATACTTATCCTGTAATTAACATTGGTGCTCTTGATGATGATTATAGTATTTCACAAAGTTACAAAGAACGTAAGGTAGACTATAGTGATATGGGCAGTGAGATTGATTGTTATGCTGCTGCTGATGGCATTCTTACTGCAAAAAATGTTAGTAGTAGTGGTAAAGCACGCCATGATACTAAACCAAATGATCAAAGTGGATATAGTTATTACTATGATAATAAATTTAGTGGAACCAGTGCAGCATGTCCTGTTGCATGTGGAATAATTGCTACTAAATTGGAGGATAATAGGGACTGGGGATGGCAAGATATTCGTAATTGGTTGAGAGGTCACAATCAACCCGTTGGTGTTGGATCAACTCTTGCACGTCAAGAGAGTGATAAGTTTCATTATGGAAGTGATGTTGGAGTTTCTGGCGCAGGAGATGTCAGTGGTGGTCCTTGGTCTGATGTTCATAGTACACAAGGATCACTTCCAATTGTTCTTTATGATGCACCAACTGGTAATGAACCAACAGAGTCGAGTGGATCACCAGTAATCGAGGGTGTTAAAGTCTTCTCTGGTGAAGGTATGGAGTTTACAGGTAACTTTACAATATCTTATGAGTGATAAATACTAAAAAACCTGTGTTTGAATAATGGCAGATAGATCTTTTGGCGTAAGAGAGATTAATATCGTTGGGTCTGCGGGTACTCCTACAATCTCTAGTCCTAATAATATTAATTTGAATGGCAACAAAGTTGCTATAAGTACTGACCTCCAGGTCGGAAGGAATGTAAGTGTTGTTGGCGTTGTAACCGCATCAGAATTGCATGGAGGCGGTGCCAATATTACGGGTATTTCAACATCAAATATTACCAACTATGGGGTTGGTCTTGGTGGTGGAGGAGGAGGATCTATTGCAGGTATTAATACTACTGGGACATCATATTTTAGTACCATAGATCTTTCTAGTAAAATACTATCTGATGCATTTTCTATCAGAGATGCTGGGGATACCCTCAATAAGATGGTTTTTGTTGGATCTGGTTCAGGTCATGTGGTAAGACTCTACGCTGGTGGTAATGAAAAACTTACGACCACTTCTACGGGATTATTTGTTCAAGATGATATTCGTGCTATTGGTGTTGTAAGTGCTAGTTCTTTTGTTGGTGATGGTTCTGGACTGACTAATCTTCCTGGTGGTGGAGGAGGAACTCAGGCAGGTATTGATACTGTAGGTACTTCGTTCTTCAACACATTACATGCAACTGGAACCATTGACATTGGAACATCCACTGCTGGTGTTGCTGTAACACATATGTCCATTGACTCTGCGGATGTCTCTGGTACTATTCGCAATTCAATTAAGAGTGGTGTTGGTAATACTAACTCTGTTCTTGACATCTCCACAAAAGAATTTTTAGTAACAGATCCATATGCTGGCAAGGGGGCAATGATCTCTGCCGATGCATCTGGTACTAAACTATACAAAGACGACTCTGTAAAACTACAGACGCTTGGAGCAGGTGCTACAGTTACTGGAACCATGTATGCTACAGCATTCTCTGGTGATGGTTCTGCTCTGACTGGAGTTCCTATCTCTGGATCTAGTGGTTCTTTTGTTGACTTAGATGCCCAATCTTTAGTAATTAGTGGTATATCTACATTTAATAATGATGTTAAACTTGGATTAAATGTTCTAAATTTAGGAGATAACTCTGATTACTTGAGAGCATATATTAACGGGGGCAATTCATATCTTGTTTCTACAGGAACTCGTTATGATAGAGCGTCTGACTTTGTGTTTACCAATTCTGCTGGATCTGAGAACTTTGCAGTATTTGTAGGCAACGGCACAAATGCTACTGGAGTTGATCTTTATGGATCTAATGGAGTAAAATTTACTACAGTTGGATCTGGTGTCAGTATTACAGGAACAACTGATACTGATGATTTAAATGTTGCAGGTGTCTCTACATTCGCAGGTACTATTGATGCAAATGGTCTTATTGAGGCAACAGCAGGAGAAAATAAAATACCTTCTTTGTATGCTACCATGGCAGCACTGCCTGATGCGGGTTCGTATCATGGTATGTTTGCCCACGTTCATGAGACGGGTAAGGCATACTTTGCACATGCTGGTGCATGGATAGAACTTGTCAATAGAGAAGTCAACTCAGTTGTTGGAACTGGAACAGAATCATATAATGTTGGTTTTGTGACTGCTACTGGTTTTTCTATTGGTGATCTTACAATAACAACTGATGGTACAGATAGTTTTATAAAAGAATTGAATTCTACTGGTGAGTTGACTATCAGTACTAATCAACTGAAGATTGAGAATGCATCGTTCGAGACTCTTGCTCGCTTCAATGAGAATGCAGATGTCAAGTTGTACTATAATAATGCAGAGAAGTTTGCAACTACAGGGTCTGGTGTCAATGTAAGTGGTATTGTTACTGCAACATCCTTCTCTGGTACTGGTACTGATGTTGATCTTGACATTACTGGTGGAGGACAGGTAAGATTTACTGATGGGGTAGCCAAGTTTGGATATGTAAAACAAGAATCTGGAGGTGATGATTTAGAAATTGGTTCATCAGATGGAATGATACTCTCCGCAGATGGGAGCGGAGTACTTTATGTAGATATTAGTGGTAATGTTGGTATTGGAAGTGCAATACCATCAAGTAAATTGGATGTTAATGGCACTGTTGTAGCGACATCCTTCTCTGGTGAGGGTGGTGTTACTCGTTGGACTATAGGTTCTAACGGATCTTCTGATTATACCTTCACTGGTATTGGATTCACTGCTACCGCGAATGATCCAGATCTTCATCTGGTTCGTGGTCAAACATATGAGTTTGATAATCAGTCTGGTGGATCACATCCATTTGAGATTAGAACCACTTCAGGTGGACCTGCATACAATCATGGTGTAACTAACAACGGAGCATCAAGTGGAATTATTAAGTTCCAAGTTCCTTATAATGCGCCAACAAGTCTTGTATACATATGCACCTCTCATGGTGGTATGGTTGGTAACATCTATATTGATGATAATACTGTAGGTGGATCGGGTGGTACTACTCAAAACTTTACTGGAATTGTAACTGCAACATCATTCCAAGGTAATAGTATAGTTGGAGATGGTAGTGACAGAGGATTTACTACCAAGTATTATGTTACTTCAAATGGTTCGTCTTCTTACCGCTTTGCTGGACCAGGTGTATTGAATACTGAGGATGATCCAACGCTATATTTCCATAGAGGTTTTACTTATATCTTAGAGAACTCAACAGGAGGATCTCATCCATTTGCATTAAGAGTTTCTGCTGGTGGGGCAGACTATGCACCTGGAGGAAGTTTCTTGACAGGATCTACTACTGGAACACAAGTACTTACTGTTCCGTTCGATGCTCCAAGTTCGATTGTATACCAGTGTACTGCCCATGGTGGCATGGTAGGAACGATCAATTTCGTCTCATAATCTGGGGGGTTGACAGGATCTAGACATTGGTGGTATTATAAATACATCAGCAAGTTAAGGAATCCACACATTTCTTAACAGGTTGTAACACTCCTCAAACCAAGACCTATAGGGTGTCTAAACACGTCTTTAATACCTGTATCTAAGGGTGGTACAGGAATAGTAAAACCATCATTTCCCTGATGATCTTACTTTTTTTCAATTACAATGGCCTCAACACTTTCAAGGCAACAATCAACCTCTTCGTGGGAATCATTCTGCGAGTGGGTAACTTCTACCAATAACCGCCTCTATGTCGGTTGGTTCGGCGTACTGATGATTCCAACTCTGTTGGCAGCAACCATCTGTTTCATCGTCGCCTTCGTCGCTGCTCCCCCT